>Ga0208435_100525_pt1 | contig 10856 bp, 8 predicted proteins | sample 24_taG_FD_184097 | JGI IMG/M metagenome (GOLD analysis project Ga0208435, IMG submission 184097) | Marine viral communities from Cariaco Basin, Caribbean Sea - 24_WHOI_OMZ (SPAdes) (version 2) | ecosystem: Environmental > Aquatic > Marine > Oceanic | place: Caribbean Sea: Cariaco Basin | collected...
CTTAATACTGAATCTTTGGATCAATTACCGCGTATAAAATATCGACGATAGCATTAAAGGCAATGGTCAATACCCCGACTAAAATGGTCAAACTAAGCACTACCCCATAATCACGATTGAGTGCGCCGTTAATGAATAACTGTCCAATACCAGGTAAACCAAAGATAGTCTCAATCACAATAGAGCCTGTAATAATACCGACAAAAGCTGGACCTAAATAAGAGATAACGGGTAGTAGTGCGGGTCTCAGCGCATGCCTCATCACTATTTGGCGCATCGGCAAACCTTTCGCCTTAGCCGTTCGGATATACTGGCTATTCATCACCTCAATCATCGAGCCGCGCATGATACGAGCAATACTCGCAACATAAGCGAGCGCTAAAGCGGCGACTGGTAATACAAGGTTTTTGAGTGCCCCATCATTCCAGCCACCAGCTGGTAGCCATTGCAAAATAATGGCAAAGATCAGCACTAATAATGGCGCTTTAACGAAGCTTGGAATCACAACACCTGTCATAGCAAAGGCCATCAGTACGTAGTCTATCCATGAGTTTTGCTTCAGAGCTGCGATAACACCAAAGATAAGTCCTAAGACCAATGCCAATATAAAAGCGTATAGACCCAACTCCATAGAGACAGGAAACGACTGCGACAACAACTCGTTAACCGTATAATCTTTATACTTAAAAGACGGTCCAAAGTCGCCTACCGCTAGCTGCTTTAGATAATTAACATACTGTAGCCACATAGGATCGTTGAGATTGTATTTGGCCTCGATATTGGCCAGTACCGCAGGTGGCAAGCTACGCTCACCCGTAAACGGACTGCCTGGCGCCAAACGCATCATAAAAAAGGAGACCGTGATCAATACAAATAAGGTCGGAATGGCCTCTAAGATACGCCGAAAAATCAGTTTTAGCATAATGCCTCTTTTATAATGATGCTTATTTTTCAGCTAAATTAAAATGAGATAACTAGCACAAACCTAACGCCCAGTTATCATTCGACTAGCAATCTTCAATGACTTGGTTTTAACTAAAATATCTATAATCGTCGTTTATAAATAACAAAAGTTTCATCTAACACGCCTAATAAGAGTGGCCGTGAAAAATGAAACTAATGACGCTATCAGCGTTATTTGATAGGAGCGATAAATGAAACCAGCTGCTTTTACCGCTCTCAGACATTCAATCGATAGAATTATTCAGCGCTCAGTCAAACGATTAGTGCTTAGCAATTGAGAGATTTTTTACCTGCCAATTGTCTAATATATCCTTAGTTGGAAATCCAATGACATAAGGTTTTACTAGACGCGGGCTGACGTAATGATAAATGTTAAGTAAACCCATATCTTGATCGAGCTGAGCTTCAGCTTGCTTGTATAGATTGGCACGCTGCTCAGGGCTAACGCCAGCTTTCAGCGTTTGCGCCATTAAACTGTCAAATTTAGCGTTATTATATTTACCGTAGTTGCCACTGTTATCAGATTTGGCAATATTTAAGAAAGCTGACGCTTCATTATAATCACCGCACCAGCCAGCACGCGCGATTTGATAATTACCATTACGGCGAGTATCCAAATAGGTTTTCCATTCTTTATTGGTCAAAGTCACATCGACGAAGCCGAGCGCTTGCTTCCATAGTGAAGTAGCCGCGACCGCAGTCTTTTTATGATTGTCATTGGTGTTGTATAGCAGCTCAAAAGTCAGTGGATTGCTATCGCTATAGCCTGCTTCAGTGAGCAGTTTTTTGGCCTCAGTAACCCGCTTTTCTTGATCCCAAGTCGACCATTCTGGACTATTTGCAATATCGCCATTGGTGGCAGGTGGTGTCAACTGATAAGCGGCCGTCTGTCCTTGACCGATAACTTTATCTGCAATGGTGTCGCGGTCCAAAGCTAAGGCTAAAGCGCGGCGTACTTTGGGATCGTTGAACGGTGGCTTGACCGTATTAAACTCGTAATAATAAGTACAAAGATAAGGAGATACGGTTAGCTGATCGCCTACTTGCTCTTTAAGCGAAGCGAACTGCTCGGTTGGAATCTCATTGTAGGTCACATCGATTTCACCCGCCTGATAACGTGCGACGTCAGTCGTACTAGAAGGAATCGGCAGGAAAGTGACGGTATCGATAGTCGTATTGGCATCGTCATAATAAGAAGCGTTGCGCGTTAAAACGATTTTGTCGTTAATTTGCCACTGGGTAGGCTTGTAAGGACCGTTAACCACGATGTTCTCAGGAGCTGTCCACTTATCACCAAAGGCTTCAACGGTCTTTTTATGAACGGGCTTGACTGAATTATGAATCAACATATCTGGAAAATAAGGGACTGGCTCTGATAACGTAATTTGCAAAGTTTTATCATCGATAGCCTTTACGCCAAGGGTTTCAATGCTTGCCTTACCATCAACGATTTGATCAGCGCTGACTACTTTGGCATCGACCAAATAGCTTGAATACGGCGACGCAGTATTTGGATCGACCAAGCGGCGCATACTGTAGACAAAATCTTCTGCCGTTACTGGATCATCATTTGACCATTTAGCATCGCGCAGCTTAAAGGTCCATACTTTATTGTCTTCGCTTTCCCAACTGGTTGCCATTGCTGGAATGGTCTTACCTTCGGTATCCGTATTGGTTAAACCTTCTAACATCTGGCGGCCAAGGGTAGATTCTGGTACACCCGATACTTTGTGTGGATCAAGTGATTCAGGTTCAGTACCATTATTGACGACGAGCGCTTGAGTATCAGCCAGTACATTAGGATCAACGGCAGCTGCTTGGCTGTCAGTGCCAGACTTATCGCTACTACAGCCAGTTATAGACATGGCGAGCGCAAGAGAGGTAGGCAAAAATATAGAGGACAAAAAGTGATTAGGAGTGCGCATCATATAATAGCTATCCTTGCTGGTCAGTGGCTGGGCGGATCAACTAAATAGTAGTGATTCGAGTTAATATATCCGTATATTGACTATGTTTATTAACAATACTTTAACTAACTATTGGTCATATTGTAGACAACTATTAGTAATTAAAAACGATATAAATGTCAATAAGTTTTAATTCCTCGCCGATACTAACAAGCAAAATAAGGTTGCCGTCAAAGCAGTTTCGACGACCAAAAACCAGATGAGATTACTATTACTTTAGTAATTTTTATAGCTACTTATTACCTTTCATCAGCAATATGCTACCGCTCATTCGAAGCCTGTCTTATTACTACAAATTTCAGTTTCTAAATCACTAATTATCACTGTCAAGTGAATGAAATCAATGCTATCAAGCAATAAAACCCTAGTAGATATGATGAATTTTATTTATAAGACTATTGTTAATAACTAATCATTTGATAGAATTTTTAAGCCTATGCTGATGAATAATAGTGTGGTATTTTCGACACTCAAAACTAGACCTATTCGCTATTCAGAATCGTGCAACTTTTTCATTTTTGCAATTACTTATTTTTGTAATAGCTGAGTAAGATCATGATAAAAATCACTAAATTTAGAATAAATACCTATCAATATCACTATTAATTCCTTTTTATAAAGCTAATAACGCTGATCTTTTGATGAAACTTTGATTGTATAGTCGCGTGGCCGAGCGCTTATATTTGCGCATATCTCATCCAAGAGCATTTGCTCAGTCGTATTGAGTTTTATTGAGTTTTATTGAGTAAAAAACTATAAACTTTAGTACACCTGCCTCTCACAAAAAAGCTAAGATAAGCAACATTATCTTTTTATTTAGAGGACGCTATGAGCCAACCACGGCGTACTATCGAGCATTTACTCAAGCAAGGCATACTGCCATTGACGCATGCCAACGATGCAGCGATTCATTTGCAAGTCTATCCTAACAAACGCTCATGGCTGGTCTTTTTTGATAAAGCCATGCTGATTATCGGGGCGATAGCGCTGGTATTATCGCTGGTGTTTTTTATTGCCTATAACTGGATAAATATGGACAAAATGGGCAAGTTCGCTTTGGTCGAAGGGGCGTTATTTGTCACTATTGCCTTGTACGTTGCACTGTCTTTTAGGCGACGGTTTCAGCTTATCCGCCAATTATTATTGCTCATTGCCAGCGTGATTACGGGTAGCTTGTTGGCGCTGTTCGGGCAGGTTTATCAAACGGGTGCTGATACGTGGCAGCTATTTTTCGGTTGGGCCGTATTAATTGTTCCGTGGGTAATTATCGCCCGCTTCCCTGCGCTATGGCTGCTGTGGTTGGAGCTAATCAATACTGGTCTCATCTTATATTTCGGCGTTATGGACTTTGCCTTTATCAATTACTTCTATGAAGGTGTCTTGCAAGTAGGTGTGCTTGCTGCGGTTAATTTTGTGGCGCTAAACTTGTGGCTCGTGTTTATCGACCGTCAACCACCATCAGTCACACGCAGCCGATTTAAGTCCGAGCTGGATTGGAGCGCTTATGTCGTCGGTTTACTCAGCAGCTATTTTATTACCTACCTTGCCATTCTTTGTGTCTTTGATGACGCCAATATTGTAATGATGCTAATCACTTTGCTGCTATGGATGAGCTGGTGCGGATTTATAGTTTGGCGATTTTATTGGTATCGCATCAATCTATTAATGCTGACCTATTTATGTGGCTCTGTCATTATCGTGGTGATGTTTTGGGCGGGTAAGTTGTTTTTAGACAATTTTGATATGGGTGGTTTTCTCATCTTAGCCCTATTATTGATTGGCATGAGTTCAGCGGCGGTTGTTTGGCTGCGTCATGCGGCACGTTTAAACAGCAAAAACAACCTCCCAAGTGCTGTCGTCAAAGGAGGTAATTATGAGTAATGATATGAATAATCAACACTCGGACAAGGTCCTTTTACAGCTGCAACAGCTTGGATTGATTGATGGCAATGTGATTGATGCCCGTACTGGTGAGACAAGTGTTAAGGCAACGATAGCGAATAATCACTCTCAAAACGATACTCCTTGGTTTATACAAATACTTTTTGGTCTTAGCGGTATTGTAGCGAGTCTGTTTCTAATCGCCTTTCTGTCTTTATTATTGTTTAGTACCAATGGCTTTGACAGTGTCATTGCCTTGTTAATCACGGGTATAGTGCTCAGCGCGGCGGGTTTTGCCCTATTTAGAAACAAGCAAAGCCGTGATAATACCTTTACCAGTAGCCTTGCCTTGGCTATTAGCTCGGCTGGGCAAGCCTACATTGCCTTTGCTTTATTTGATAATAATTTGTCACATCCTATAGATGTTTGGCTTTTTTTAATCGTGCAAGCCGTTATGACGGTCATTATGCCCAACCGTATCTATCGCCTATTGGGCAGCATAATGACGCTAGGTTTGACGGTTTATCTGCTTAACTATTATCATCTGCCTGAGGTTAGCTTGGGATTACTGGCGCTGATTACGACTGGCAGCAACTTATCACGCTATTCTCTATTGCAGCGTATACCTAGTAAATGGCGCGCGGATGCTTTTGATATTATTAAAGCCCTTGGTTACGCCAGCGCGCTGATGCTGTTGTGCGTTTCTGTGTACTTTATCGCCGCTGAACATAGTCATAGCCTTGCTACTTATTATGGCGACACTTTTCGCTACAATTACTATTTGGCGCAAGTACTGCTTACACTTGCCAGCCTTTATGCCGCTTATCTGATTCTAAAACGTTACGACGTTAAATTACTATCGGCAGCGGGACTCTTCATTGGTGGTGCGATTGTATTGCTTGGGATAATATCGATTTACGTCTCAGGACTGCTCGCGACCAGCCTTATCATCGTTATTGCGATCGCCAATAGCCAACGAGTGCTATTAGGTTTGGGCGTCACCGCCTTGGTCAGCTATGTATTTTGGTATTACTATCAGCTCGATACTTCGTTGCTAATCAAATCTCTCTCAATGCTAATCGTCGGACTGACCATGCTGATGGGGCGTTGGCTATTGATTAAACGCTATTTCGCTCACTCCCTTATCGACGATACTGATTTGACAATGAGCGCCAACGAACATCAGGAGCGCCACTCATGAAAAATAAAATTTTGACTAAGCGCTTGATTGATGACACGTCACCATCCACGCATTGGCTAAAAAAACGAGCCGTTACCATCACTGTTGCCTTACTTGGGTTAGCACTGATATTGGTCGTAATGACGATGAATATCATCAAATACGAAACCCATCTCACCACTGGCAAAACAGTATTATTAGCGCTGGCACCTGTCGATCCACGCGGTTTTATGCAAGGCGATTATATGGCGTTAAGCTATGCACTGGAGCGCGATATTTTTGATGCCATGCGCTCAAAGCACCCTCATTCAACACAAGACGAATTAGGCTCAGAACTAGATGTAGAATTAGACGAGTTTGATACAGATTTTCGTATTTATGAGCCAAGCGACGGTTATGTCATTGTGAAAATCGATGACAATAATGTGGGGCATTTTGTCCGCTTAGCTGATAGTAATAGTCGTGAAGAGTTAACTAAAAGTGAGCTGCCCATTTATTACCGCATTCGTAACGGCAGTGTGCAATTGGCGACCAATGCGTTCTTCTTTCAAGAAGGTCATGCTGAGGCGTTTGAAGCGGCTGAATATGGTCTGTTTCGCGTCAATGACAAAGGCGAGCCATTACTCACAGAGATGGTAGACGGTGATTTTACAGTCATCGTCGGCGACTTAAGCCAAGAGGATAAAGCCTCTCAGTAGACGTTCACGCTGTGACTTATCATGCATTACTACTTATGCTTTACTACACGCGATACGTGCAACGCATAACATTCCTTAACTAAAGTAACATTGAGGGTACTAAGACAAACTTGTTACTGTTGCTCACGACCTAAAAATAAATAAAGGAAATGATTATGCGTAGCGCAACTTATAGTACCTTCGGTAAACCATCTGACGTTCTCAGTTTAGGTGACACGCCTATTCCTGAACCAAAAGCCAATGAAGTCCGAGTCAAAATGGTACTCGCCTCTATCCACAACCATGACTTATTAACCATTCGCGGTCAATACGGCTTTAAACCTGAGCTGCCAGCGATTGGTGGTAGCGAAGCGGTCGGTATTATCGATGCCGTCGGTCAGGATGTCAAAGACTTAAAAGTTGGTCAGCGCGTGGCAGCGGCGAGCGTACAAGCGACATGGGCAGAGTATTTTGTCGCCTCAAAAGACATGGTATTTGTCATGCCTGATAGCTTAGAAGACGAAATGGCGGCGCAGCTCATTGCGATGCCACTCAGTGCGCTGATGCTGATTGAGTTTTTAGCACTAAAAAGCGGTCAGTGGGTGATTCATAATGCTGCCAATGGCGCGGTCGGAAAATCGCTCGCCATGCTAGCCGCCGCGCGTGGTATTAACACCATTAATGTCGTGAGAAGTGGCGATGCTATCAAGGAATTAGAAGCACTGGGTATCAAGCATAATATCAACACCTCAGATGACGACTGGAAGGATCAAGTAAAAGCCATCCTTGGTGATGAGAAAATCAGTGCCGCGGTTGATTCTATCGGTGGTGAGTCGAGTAATGATCTGCTGGCATTACTGGGTCATGGTGGCACATTGGCATCGTTTGGCATCATGTCAGGCAAACCAATGGTGCTAGATCCAACCCATATTATTTTTAAACAAGCGACGATCAAAGGCTTTTGGGGCAGCAAAATCAGTCAAGAAATGAGCGTTGAAAACAAACAGCGTTTGATTGATGAGCTGATCGAACGTGCTAACAATGGCAATTTAAAACTGCCCGTTGAAGCGACGTTTGATTTGGCAGATATCGTCAAGGCCGTCGATGGGAAATTGCAGGCAAGTAAGAATGGTAAAGTGTTGTTAAAAGCATAAATTATTGCCTTACATACAACTATGTAGTTGCAAATGATGTAAGTGCAAGTAAAAACACACACCAAACAACCTCACTAGGAATAATATGATGTCTAATAATAAAACCTTTAAAGCCTTAGTCGTCGAAGAAAATAACGACGGCAGCTTTAGCAAAAGTATTCAAGAACGCAACATCAGCGACTTGCCAGAAAATGACTTGTTGATAGAAGTGCATTATTCCTCGTTAAACTTCAAAGATGCGATGTCGGCATCGGGCAATAAAAGAATCACCAAACAATATCCGCATACCCCTGGTATTGATGCAGCAGGTATCGTCGTCAGCGATAAATCTGGCACGTTTACCGCAGGGCAAGAAGTATTGGTATTTGGCTATGATTTGGGCATGGATACGGATGGCGGTCTGGGTCAGATGATCTCTATCCCTGCCGATTGGGCATTGCCCTGCCCAGAAACGCTGACGTTAAAAGAAGCAATGACTTACGGTACGGGCGGCTTAACCGCAGCACTCAGTATCCAAAAACTAGAAAAAATGGGTGCAAAACCCAATGATGGTCCAGTCGCGGTAACTGGTGCAACAGGCGGCGTCGGTACGATCAGCATCGCAATCTTAAAGCAGCTGGGTTATGAGGTGATTGCCTTCTCAGGTAAGCCAGAGCAAAGCGAGCATTTAAAAGCATTGGGCGCGAGCGAAGTGCGTCATCGCGATACCATCAATGAAATTGGTAACAAGCCTATCGGTCGTGAGCTGTGGGCAAATGCCATTGATACCATTGGCGGTGACTACTTACCAAACCTGCTAAAGCAAACCAAATCTGGCGGTGCAGTGACCAGTTGTGGTTTAGCCAGCGGCGCTGAGTTTTCGATGTCAGTGATACCTTTTATCACCCGTGCGGTGTCATTATTGGGTATCGATTCGGTCTATATTCCACTGGCTGATAAAGAAGCTATTTGGCAGCGTGTCGCGACTGATATGAAACTGCCTAATCTTGAAAGCTATGGCGAAGAGATTTCGCTAGAGCAAACGCCAGAATACTTAGATCGCTTTATGTCGAGTAAAGTTGTTGGGCGTTATGTGGTGAATGTGCGGGGTTAGGTTTTTAGCTTAGCAGTCAAACATTATAAAAAAGGCAGCATCTCTTTTGAGGTACTGCTTTTTATTTATAGCTTTCTCTTATTCATCTTTTACTTAATTAAGGAACATCATGAGCCATACTGAGAACCCTAATATAAAGCAATTTTTTCCACTAGTTACCGACTCTCTCTCCAAAGGTATGGCTGCTTTTTCAAATGGTAATAATAGCTATAGCGCTTCAGCTATCGAGATATATGCTCAAAATATTTTTTCAAGAGTTTATGAAATTGATAACGCTCTGAAAAATATGTCGATCACAATGGATTATTTGCGCAAAAAAAAATATGAAGATTCAGGATATAATTTTTCTGAGCATCATGCTCATCATATTGAAAACTTCTTATTTAGATTAACTAGTGTAGTGGATCGCTCGTATAAATTAGCTGGTTCAACTATTAGGATGGAAGAGGATCAGATAGAAAGAATGGGTAGTAACCAAAAAATTAATAAAAAATTACTAGAGAGCTATCCACCTTCAGCTGCCGTCTTAAAAGACATGCAAGATACAATAAAGGAGCTAAGAATACCTAGAAATAAAGTAGCTCATCAGGCTGGTTTTTCTAATCAGAATTTATGTGTTTTACAAACCATAGAGAATGCTAAAACGGAGTCTATTTCAATAAAGGAGATCACTGATCGAATGTCATATGACAACATTAAAGAAATGGTAAGTGATGAGTCTATTGACCAATATGAAAACGTATTACTAGCAATAGATAAGTTGGTAACAGATTTAATCAATAGTCTATCCCCTGTATATACTAGTCTAATACAGAGCAAGTCCCCTGTCGAAAGTTAGCTGTGAAATAAAAAAACACCGAACCAAGTTGAGTGCTTTTTTATCATTTAAAACTAAGTATTATCTAGAATCTTGCTCCCACTCCATCGTAACCGCCAGTAGCTGCCTAGTTACTAACATTATTGATAACTCTAATAACGTTACTTATGATTTTTAATATTTTCTTAATTGTATATTGAAATTTACTGATGAAGACCACATTTCATAGGTGAGGAATAACCTCGCTAAATTAAAGGATTAAATCATGAGCTTGAAGCCAGGACCGAAACCAATTGCTAAGTCGACTGGGAAGCCAGATCAACGTCGACGTGACAATAAAAACACTCCAGGAAATACTCCATCTGTAAAGCCGAGTAAATCCTCCAAGTGAGGATGAAATAATTTTACTTTTAATGGCAGGCCAGAACTAATTGTACTGGCTTTTCTTCAATACAATAGTACCGAAATTGCCTTTTCTTATTAGCCAATTTGGTCGAGTAAGTCTTAATCTCAGAAATTTACGTTAAACATCCTAATTCAGTGAGTTAGATATAAGAGAGTTAGGTAGTATTCCCAACTTACCAATCTATATGAACTATCAGTGAAAAGATGACAGACATAAAAAAGCCCACGATAACGTGAACTTTTCTAATGATGACAAGCAGTGTCTTATTGGATAATTATTCCCACTCAATTGTCGTAGGTGGCTTACTCGACACATCATAAGTCACACGTGATATCTTAGCAATTGTATTCGCAGGTAGATAAAGATGGAGCAAATGACTTTCAAACGCAGCCATTTTTACGTTATCAACAGCTAGCCACACGCCCAGTCAAACTCATTATTCAGCAAATCAATTTGCCCATTACCACCGCCCATATTGGCATCGCCAAGCGTTTCTTCAAACTCAATATAAAAAGGGCTAAATTCTGGTATCGCTTGAATGGGATTGGCCGTACCACCAAAATGACTTTTTGCATGAAACCTATCAAGCTTTTGACCCCTGCTGTCAAATCCGTACACCTAAACTTGGGAGATTTTAATTACGCAACCTGACGGTAGAAATCAACCCAAACCTGTCTTGGCGATCTCATACCTAAACTCTGCTGAATCCTGACTTGAT
>Ga0208435_100526_pt1 | contig 10854 bp, 4 predicted proteins | sample 24_taG_FD_184097 | JGI IMG/M metagenome (GOLD analysis project Ga0208435, IMG submission 184097) | Marine viral communities from Cariaco Basin, Caribbean Sea - 24_WHOI_OMZ (SPAdes) (version 2) | ecosystem: Environmental > Aquatic > Marine > Oceanic | place: Caribbean Sea: Cariaco Basin | collected...
GGTTGCGACCGGTATTACCGAGCATAATAATTACGGCGCTGACTTTATCAATGCCACCAAATGGATAACCGATAACCTGCCAAACGCCATGGTATCGGGCGGCGTCTCCAACGTATCGTTTAGTTTCCGTGGCAACCCGATTCGTGAAGCCATCAATTCAGTCTTTCTATACCATGCGATTCAAAACGGCTTAACCATGGGTATCGTCAATCCAGCTATGCTGGAGGTGTATGATGACATTCCCAAGGAAGCTCGCGATGCCATCGAAGATGTGATGCTCAACCGCAATCAAGGCGAAAGCGGTCAAGAGGCGACCGAACGTTTGATGACCATCGCTGAGAGTTATCAAGACGGCGGTAAGAAAAAAGACAGCACCGTCGATATGTCATGGCGCGAAGGCACGGTCGAAGAGCGCATTGCTCATGCATTGGTAAAAGGTATCACCACCTTTATTGATGCTGATACCAAAGAGGCGTGGGAGAAATATCCTAAGCCACTAGAAGTCATCGAAGGGCCATTAATGGACGGCATGAATATCGTCGGCGACTTATTTGGCGCCGGTAAAATGTTCTTACCGCAAGTGGTAAAATCTGCCCGCGTGATGAAACAGTCGGTCGCTTGGCTAAACCCATACATCGAAGCGGAAAAAGTCGAGGGTGAAAAGAAAGGTAAAATCCTTATGGCGACGGTCAAAGGTGATGTCCATGATATCGGTAAAAACATCGTGGGCGTGGTCCTTGGCTGTAACGGCTATGAAATCCTCGATCTTGGCGTGATGGTACCGTGTGAAAAAATCCTCGATACCGCGCTTGCAGAAGAAGTCGATATCATCGGTTTGTCAGGTCTGATTACCCCAAGTCTCGATGAGATGGTCTACGTTGCCAAGCAAATGCAAGAACGCGGCATGACTTTGCCCTTGATGATTGGCGGCGCAACAACTTCTAAAGCGCATACGGCGGTCAAAGTAGAGCCTCAATACCAAAACGATGCGGTTATTTATGTATCAGACGCTTCACGCTCAGTTGGCGTCGTCACTAAGCTGCTGTCAAAAGAGCACCGTCAAGGTCTTATCGATGAGACGCGTGAAGAGTACATCAAAGTACGTGAACGTCTTGCCAAACGTCAACCAAAAGCGGCGAAAATCTCCTATGCTGATTCGATTGAGCTTGGTTTTCAGTACGATTGGGACAACTATGTACCGCCAGTGCCAAATAAACTTGGTCAAGTTATACTCGATGATTACCCGATTACCAATATATTGCCTTATATCGACTGGACGCCGTTCTTTATCTCTTGGGGACTCGCGGGTAAATATCCAAAAATCCTGCAAGATGATGTGGTTGGTGAAGCGGCGCGTGATTTGTTTGATAATGCCAATGACTTGATGCAAAAGATGATTGACGAAAAATTAATCGTTGCCAAAGGCGTGTTTAAACTCATGCCAGCTAAGCGCACTGGCGCGGATACCGTGACCGTCTATGACAAAGCACCGGCTGAGGGCGGCACAGCAGAATATCAATTTGAGCATTTGCGTCAACAGTCAGATAAAGCCAGCGGCAAGCCAAACTTTAGCTTGGCAGACTTTATCTCGCCATCAGATGCGCATACCGATTATCTTGGCGGTTTTACCGTCTCTATCGTTGGCACAGAGGCGCTTGCTGAACAGTACAAAGCAGCTGGCGACGACTATAATGCCATCATGACCCAAGCCTTATCTGACCGCTTAGCGGAAGCTTTTGCCGAGCATTTACATGAGCTCATACGTAAAGAGTACTGGGGTTATCAGGCTGACGAGAATCTAACCAATGACGAGATGATCAAAGAAAAATACGTCGGTATCCGTCCTGCGCCTGGCTACCCTGCCTGCCCTGAGCATACCGAAAAAGGCAAGTTATTTGAGTGGATTGGTACGGGCGATGCTATCGGTACTAAGCTCACCGAAAGCTATGCGATGTGGCCTGCGTCATCGGTCAGTGGTTTCTACTACTCGCATCCTAATAGCGAGTACTTTAACGTCGGTAAAATCAGCACCGATCAGTTAGAGAGCTATGCTGAGCGTAAAGGTTGGGATATCAAGACTGCTGAGAAGTGGTTAAATCCGAATTTGTAGTGGATTAACCAATTAAATTATAGAAACCTGATAGTTATTTTTTGGCTTACTCATTTAATATGGGTAAGCCATTTTTTATGGGGTAGTGATTTGCCTTAAATAAGCAAACTTATGGCTACGTTCATAGCAAAATACTTTCATCATTTGCTAACAATAACCATGCTAGATTATTGTCTACTTTATTACTTTTATTGTTGTGAGACAGACTATGAATCAGATTGCATTACTTTCTAGTTGGATTGGCAAAACCTTTGCAATCTGGGCATTGGTCAGTGCTGTTTTGGGATTTATTTTTCCTGAACTTTTTGCCTCGTTGGCTTTTTTGATCGTTCCCATACTTGGTATTATTATGTTTGGGATGGGCATGACGCTCAAAACGGAAGATTTCCTAGAAATTGTCAAACGCCCCAAACCTGTATTGGTAGGGCTATTAGCACAATTTACGCTCATGCCATTGATTGCTTACTTATTAACAGTAATTTTCAACCTCGATCCTTTAATAGCAGTCGGTGTTATCTTGGTTGGTTGCTGCCCTGGCGGTACGTCTAGTAACGTGATTACGTTCTTAGCCAAAGGTGATGTGGCATTGAGTGTGGCGATTACCTCTATCTCTACCCTACTTGCGCCTTTTCTAACCCCTATTCTGCTCAGTATTTTTGCGGGGCAGCTGATTGATATCGATTTGGCCAGTATGATGATAACCATTACGAAAATCGTCATCTTGCCCATATTACTAGGTGTTATCTTTCATAAATTTTTGGGTAAAAAGATCGAGTTCGTCACCGAGGTATTACCGATGGTGTCGGTATTGGGTATCTCTATTATCATCGCGGCGGTGGTTGCCGTATCTAAAGCGACTATTTTAAATAGCGGTGCTATCGTATTTATCGTGGTTGCATTACATAATATGACGGGTTATACCTTGGGATATGTAATCGCTCGCTTGTCCGGCTTTACGGAGAGACAACGCCGCGCGATTATGATAGAAGTGGGCATGCAAAACTCTGGTCTGGGCGCTGCCCTTGCGGCAACGTATTTCAACCCTGTCGCGGCCTTACCAAGTGCAATATTTAGCGTATGGCATAACTTCAGTGGTGCGTTGGTTGCGAATATTTTTGCTAAGAGAGCTGGTAGGTAGGTGATGCCTTCTATTAATCGTATCTGAATGGTGAATACTTTAAGGTTAGTAAGAGTGCTATGCTAAGCTTAAAACTTAAGTAAAACATTAATTGAGGTTCATTTAAATCTTAATTGCTTTATTAGGAAATTAGTTTAAATAACTTTCTTAGAAATAATGCTATTATTCAGTGATTAAGTATAGTTGTATAAATTAGTATCTATTACTTTATGAATATTTTTCAAAAAACCATACACAACAAGGCCTATAATGAACTCTAATATAAAAAATGCGCTTTTGCGAGGAGAGCTAATAATATTTCTAGGAGCTGGAGCTGCTGCTAGTGCGAAGAATAACCTTCCAGAAAATTTACCTTTAGGTAATAGGTTAGGAGAGATGCTAGCAAGTGATTTAGGCATGGTATTCAACCCGTAAGAGAGCACCTTACACAGTGTATATGAAGCTTATTTGAACACAAAAGGTACTGTAGTTTTACATGAAAGGCTATTCGAAATTTTTGGAAATTGCAGACCATCAAAAGACTACATAAATTTATCAAAACTTCCTTTGTATAGAATATATAGTTTAAATATAGATGATAGCTTAGAAAGCACTTTATCAAGATTTTCACCAAACAACTATAACGTTTTAAGTAGAAATGATTTTGTAATAGATGTTTCAATTTCAAATCCAACTCTTTCTTTAATAAAACTTAATGGGGATATACGCAATCCCAGTTTAGGTTTTATTTTTTCAGCATCGGAATATGCTAAAGAAACAACAAAAAATAATAAGTGGTATGAGGAGCTTGCTAGGGACTTTAATAGATACACTCTTTTGTTTATTGGAACACAACTTAATGAGCCTTTGCTAAGATTTCATATTGAACAGTATCAAGAGACTCATAATCAGGCTATACAACGCCCTACAAGCTATCTGCTAACTCCAAGTCTATCCAAATTTGATGAAATAAACTTTAAGGCAGCTAATATTGAACATATAAAAGGAACTATGGCTTCTTTTGACAGTTGGATAGATGAACATTTGAATGATATGCCAAATTATGAAAACATTGCAAAACTAAAAAGACCTTATATGGGGCTAGTAAACTCTAAAAGTGACTTAAACCCTGAAGATTTATTATCAATAGGCTATAGCATTACAGACTTACAGGAAGTGATATCATCTACATCCAATACTAATAATCAAACACCTACTACATTTAGCAAGTTTTATCAGGGTTTTAAACCTAGCTGGCAGGATATTGCAAATCAAATTCCAAGCCAATTAACTAAAATTAATAATTTTTATAATATTAACTTTATAGAATCAACTCCATTGAGAAATAGCCTTTATTTAGTATACGGAGCAGCTGGATCTGGAAAAACTACTAGTATTATGCAAATCGCTTACAATCTTAAAAAAAATCACACTAATAACGTATATTTTATTGACAGGAATTATCAAAATCTACTCAAAATAGTTGAATTTTTAGAAAAAATAAATGATGAACCTTACTATGTATTGATAGATAAAATAATACAAGGCTACGATGAGCTTTCTGAGATAATAAAAACTAACAAATTTAAATCTATATTTATAGTTTCAGAAGATATAAAAATATGGGAGTATAAAGCTAAGGAATATTTAGGAGAGCATTTAACTAAGTCAATAGATATTTCTTCTATTGACAGGAGCGATGTGCCTTTAATACTAGATAAAATTAAGAGTTATGGGAAGTGGACTCGTTTAGCAAAAATGTCTCAACATCAACGAGAAAAGACTCTATATTCAAACTCTAAAAGTCAACTTCTAATAGGTCTATTAGAGACTACTTCAGGCAAAGGTTACGAAGATATTATATTCAATGACTTTAATTCAATTAAAGCAAATAATGAAAAATCATTGCTTTTACTTACTAGCATAGCATCTGTCGAAAATTTACCGTCAAGTGAGACAACCTTACTAAAAGCTTTGGAATATCTCGGTTATACTAACCAGTCTATACATTATTTAGTTTCTAGAAAACTAGCAGGTATATTAAGTTATAATAATGGATTAGTTACAACAAGACATAGAACTTATAGTAATAAATTATTTGATTTCATTCAAGATAAGTCCGAATTACAGAAAATAATAATAGCTTATATTCACTCTTTTACTAGCTACGAATTTCCTATTGTTACTACAGTAAAGTCTAAATCCGAAGCGAACAACTTTAAACATTTAGTTAACTTCAAATTTTTAAATAAAATTTTGCATAACAACAAGGATTTAGTATTAGAAGTATACAGAAGTTTTGAAAAGAAATTTGAATTAGAAGGTTTGTTTTTGATGCAGTATGGTCTAGCTCTTAGATCTTTCAAAATGCACTATGAGGCATTAGATATATTATCTACTGCTCTAGATGCCTACCCAGAATCAAATCACATTGAACATGCACTAGCACAACAAAAATTAATAATAGCTTATGAATACCCACATGAATTAAGATCTAGCAACTATTTAACTCAAGCTATAGAGGTTTTATTACGACTAAGTAGAACTGATATGAAAGGGAACCACGATAAATATCCCATAGTAACTTTATCCAAAGGACATATTCAGTTTTTACTGATAAGGAAAGAGTTTAATACTGCAAGAGAAAAGGCGTCTGAATATTCGAACCTTATCAGTAAGATTCCTAATTGGCAAACTGATGAAAAGTTAAGAGTAGCAAATTCCACACTAATGAAGTTTGCTACAAGCAATAATAATTATATACAATGGAACAAAAGCTTCAGTTAAAGCTCATATTCCTTTATCAATATATTATTAAATTGTTTTTGAATTTTTATCTTTACATCGCCGACACCGCTCCGAACAATAAATCACCTGCTCCCAGTCCTTTTCCCACTTCTTACGCCACGTAAACGGACGCTGGCAGACGGGGCAGGTTTTTTGCGGTAGGTTTACCTTTTTATGTGCCATCATCTGCCCCCTTGTGCAGTATATCTATGGTCAATTATTACTGCCTATTTATCTTCTTTTTGATGATCTAGACCCTCATACTTTTTCACCCGTCGGCATTGGTCGGAGCAATAGACCATGCTTTCCCAGTTTTTATCTAGCTTTTTAGTCCAGCTAAACTCGCGTTCACAAACGGGACATTCCTTTTTGCGAACGTTTTTCTTTTTGTGCGCCATATTTTTCTCATTGGTTTGTTTGATGCATCAATAGTTTACCTCTATTATCAATACGACTATTCATAATCATCAAATATTTTGTTCAGTCGATTGAGGCTATTAACAATTAGCTTGCCTGATTGATCGGTACTGCTATCAATAGCCAACTTCTCGTCGATACGCATATTGAGTGGTGCAAGCGCTTCTTTAAGTGCGTTTGCCATCAGTGCAGTCTGTTGATGAATATCAGGGATATTACTATCTATTGTTTTATTCTCATCACTCTTAGATAAGGTTTCAGATAATCTATCAGCCATTTTTTGCGCAAGTTGTTCAACGGCATTAACCAGCTGTACCATCAGTGCTTTTTGCACGTCTTGGTTTTGCTTGAGATACTTGCTTTCCGCCTTTCCAATATTATGATCATGCTTATAGATTTGTATCAGCTGATTCATACTTTTTTCAATGCCATTATCGATGCTGTCGCTGACGACCTTGGCATTGCTGGTCACGCTATCGGCAAGGATTTTCTGCGCTTCCAACTGGTTATCAAGTTGGGCTTGCTGTCCTGCTTCTCGTAAGCGAGCGATTTGCTCTGGATTATTTTGCGTGAGGTACGTTTCAAACTGACTACTAATAGCATTAAAACCACTCGCCAAGTCGACCAATTGAGCGACAATGCGCGCGCCAACGTCGCCGTCTTCACCACCCATGGCTTTGTTACGTAAGAAGTCAGCCTTGATTTGCGCCCAACGCGCAGCCTCTGCCTCAGTCAATTTACCGCGTATCTCAGCGAGCTTCAGTAGATTGCTTTCTGCGCCTTGGGTCAATAGCTGCGACTCGCCTAGATAATGATCATCTATCAGCTGATTAAGCTCGTTCTCATTCATGACTGCCGAGAGTTTTTCAGTCATCTTATTCATATTACGGTAACTGCCTTGCAGCTTAAATATCGGCTCGACGCGATATTTATCATCCTGCGAGGCGGACGTAATATAGGCTTGGTTGACATCGAGAATAACTTTTTGCACGGTAAACATATGGCGCAAGATAGCGATAATCTCATTAATCTCCGAGGTGCTATAGGGATAAGTCAGCTCGCTGCTTTGTGCTTGGGCAAGATTGGCATTGTTTACCTTTGCCATCTTTATAAGACGATGAACATCGCTCAAATCACGGTTAGCAAGGGGCGCTAATACCGCGTTAGAGGTCAGCGAATTTTCAATATAGCTGAGGGCAAATATCTCTTCCATGCCGCTCATGATATCGCCTAAATTGTAGATATCGGCGCGGTTGGCAAGCATATCAGGCACTTTAAACGCTTCGCCACTTTCGGTATATGGGTTACCCGCCATGACCACGCAGAACTTTTTGCCACGCATATCATAGGTTTTAGTTTTGCCTTGCCAGACGCCATCGATACGGCGCGTACCATCGCCAAGTGAGATAAACTTCTGCAAAAACTCCGCATGGGTATGTTGAATATCATCGAGATAAAGCATGACATTATTACCCATCTCAAAGGCTAAGTTAATTTTATTCAGCTCTTCGCGGGCGGTGGCATTGGGCGCTTTTTCGGGATCTAAAGACGTCACATCGTGACCGAGTGACGGACAGTTAATCTTCATAAAGATAAGGCCAAGACGATTTGCCACATACTCCATTAAGGTGGTTTTACCGTAACCTGGCGGCGATATCATCATCAGGATACCCATCAAATCGGTACGCTTATCCTCGCCAACCGTGCCCATCTGCTTGGCGAGATTATCACCGATTAACGGCAGATAGCTTTCATTAATCAGACGGTTACGTACAAATGAGGATAACGGACGCGGCATAAACTCATCAAGTCGCAACGTTTCTTTTGATGTATTTAAAATCTCTGAGCGCAGGGCTAGGTAGCGCTTATAAGCCGGAATGACTTGGATGTCGTGATGATGCAGACGACTTAAGAAATCATCGACGGCAAAGGTTAAGGTTTGCTGATGAATGCGCTCATGCTCACCTAGCAAATTATTGACTTGAATTTCAAGCGAGACCTTACTTATGCGACGCTCGAAGCTTTGCGCTTGATTAAGTGGGTTGTTAATACTGGTCAGCGAAGGCACTGAAAACGAAGTGCTCGTTGCGCCTTTATTAATACTATCAAAGCTTACCCCTGACTCGATAAGATGCTGTACCAAATCTTCTCTTTGAGTATCATTTAGCTGAGTAAGTAAAACCGCAATCGCTTCGGGCACGTAATGACGATCACTTGCCAATTGCTGCTGGCGTAAGATGTTTTCTTCATCGATTTTTGCTTGCTGATCTTCGCTAAGTGCATTGTCACCGCTTGCATCGCTCTGACTGTCAGCTATTTTATCATTGCCATAAGTTTGATCGAGCAGCGTATAAAACCATGTGGCTAGTAGCTCATAGGCTGATTTTGGCTGTAAACCAAGCTTGCCAATCGAGGACTGTAGTTGCTCAAAACCCATGTTATTTTGCGCATTGGCTGACGCGCTATTTAGCGTTTTGCTCAATAGCTCACATAACTGCTGCGCTTGTTGGCTGGTCTGCCACTCGATATTACCATTGGGCGTAGTAACTTGCCCCATAACACTGACCAAATATTCACAAGCTTGCTGCACGTAGTCTTGCTGAAAGACAGTCGTGTTACTAACCATAGTGACTTGATGAATTTGGCTAATCTTTGAAGCTGAGCCGTCCTCTAAAGCAAATTTATCGGCGTTATAAGCGGCAACAAAGCTCTGCATCACATGCGTCATATCTTCAACCAGCAATGCTTTTGCAGTATCACTGCCCAGGCTTCGATGCAATTGTTCAGCTGTAACGGCTCTATCTTGCCAGTTGTGTACCCGCGTCAGTACCAGCTCATTTAACCAAGTATCATAACCAAATTGACGTAGCGCTTCTAAGCTGAGCGCTTTGGTTAAACTTAACTGCCAGTAAAATAGTTGCGCCAACGCCCGTACTTGCGGGGTATAAATCAGTAGCCCAGCTTCACGTAGGGTGGGTAATATTTGCAGCAATAACAGCGTCGCATCATGGTCATGAATACCTTTGTCATAACCGAGCTGATAACGCGGCGTGGCATAGGCCCTGACGAGTTTAGGTAGCGGACTGTCCTCATCTATCTCACCCTTGCTATCGAAGGTTAACCGCGTCGCATCATAGGCCTGATATAAACGCGCTTCCGTCAAGCCGTCTTGGCTTTTTTTGGCACTTTCGATAATGCTATACGCCAAGTACTCAGCGCGATAAACGCTGTCAGACTCAGAGGCGATATTGATATCCCAATAAGGGCGCAAGGCATTTAACTCAGCATTATTGAGCACTTCATAATAATCTGTGCCTGTTAGATGCAAATTGAGCACACGCTTGCCATCTGACTGTTGACGACTGAGCAACGTTAAATCTAAAGGCTGGGTATTAACCGAAAAGCGGTGTTTGCCCAATTTAATAATCTGACCGCCATCTTCGAACAAGTCAGACTTATCTTTTAGACTCTTATAACTCTCAACTTGTATGGCTTTTAGGCGCGCGTCTATGTCATCGGCTTTGACACTAAAGCCCATCGCTTGCAAGTTCTTAGCGATAGCGCGTACTTTTTGGACTAAGCCATCTGAGGCAAAATAGGTATTGAGCGCCTCTTCTTCCTTAAAGCCAGTGACGCCTGTGCTCTGCGTACGCTTTTTGATACTCTCAAGCATCCGCAGCGCACCATCACCTAAGTTCTGGGCTTTACGATTTCGGGTATCAAGCAGTTGCTGTTTATGATTTTCAAAGGTTTCGTAAATCTCTTCACGCTTGGCTATGATGTCTACTAAAAACTGATCACCACTACCGCTCTCTGGATCAGCGAACTGGCTTTCCAATTCTTCTAGCTGTACCAGTAATTTCGCCATTTGCTCGTCTGATTTCTCAGGCGTATTGGCAATAGACAAGGCATTAGCAATGGACTGACTAAATAGCTTAAACTGCGCGCCAAACTGGGCGACTGCTTCAGCAGAACCTAAGTTTTTACGCTTATGATTAAGCTTGGCTTGGCTTTGATTGAGGCTCGAATAAATGGTCGATATATCATCGATAATTTGGGTACGGACCGTGGCATCGGCAACATCTAATGTGCCTAACAGCTCGGTCAACAAATCTAAGCCTTGCGCTGTCTCATCAATTTTTTCGAGTACGGGTTTTAGCTCGCTATTGGTTTCGGCCGTATTTAAGCGTTCGCTGACCTCTGCTAATATGGCTTCGTAGCTTGATAATGCTTTGTCTCCACTTAAAAATACGACGGTTTTTTCGGCGAGCTCGCTTTCTGCTACTTCTAACTGTATTTGCAATGCCTGTAGCTTAGCGCTATCTAAATAACGCAAGTCCTCCAAGCTGACCAAGCGGCCTTTTTGTCGTCTTAACGCCGACAGCTGCTCCACATAATCACCGGCAGACTCAAAGGTGGTCAC
>Ga0208435_100528_pt1 | contig 10843 bp, 4 predicted proteins | sample 24_taG_FD_184097 | JGI IMG/M metagenome (GOLD analysis project Ga0208435, IMG submission 184097) | Marine viral communities from Cariaco Basin, Caribbean Sea - 24_WHOI_OMZ (SPAdes) (version 2) | ecosystem: Environmental > Aquatic > Marine > Oceanic | place: Caribbean Sea: Cariaco Basin | collected...
TTATGATCACCAGTACCTTCTTTTTCTTTAATGCCATAGCGCAGTAGTTCATAGACCTTTTTATTGGCATCGTATAATTTAACGCCACTGCCTATAGCGGCTGCTTTTTCTAGAGCGTTTATGGCTCGGTTTTGCAAGGTGCGGCTAATATTACGCGAGCTTAGCCAGTTGGCTACAATCTCAGGCTCAATATTCTTGTTATTAGGTCTATCTTTAAAGTCGCCTAGATAACGGTAGCCGAGTGTATCAGTAAAAAAGCGTACGACACGGTTCTGAGTGAGTCTTTCTATGTCGGTGACGTTACTCATTCTCAATACTCCTCAGTGAGCTACAAGTTTGAATAAGTTGGCTAATCACGTCATCTACTGATGTTAATGAGGTAATCTCGTAGTGCACTGCTTCATCGCCTGTTTCCTCGTGCTTAGTATATTCGCGCTGAAGTCCATTATTTTCAATTACATCACTAACTTTTTGAGGGTAATCGTTTGATGAGCCGTTTTTGAACTGGATTACGAAGTTCTCTGGGGCTTTTAAGATTTCGAAGTAGTAATCACTATCCGCATAATTCCAACCTTCAATTTTAAGAGAGGCTTGCTCCTGTGTGGACTTAACGTATTGATATTCTAAATTAGAGAAGGGCATTAGTTTTTCAAGTTCATCTTTTAGCTGAATATCTAATACGACTGTGTAAAGCTCGCTATGATAATGGTTTCTTTGAGACTGCCATAACAAAAATACCATTTGATTATCAATCTGAATAAATCCTTGTTCACAATAGGAATACAGTTCAGGGTATCGAATCAAATATCTACGCCAATCTTCAAGCTCTTCGAATTCGAGTGCAATATCACAAATATGCTGTAAAGATGATTTGAATGCTTGTAGTGTATTAAATTCAAAATGCGAATCGTCTATTAACTGTTTAACGAAAGCTTGCTTTGGTTCCCTGAGTCTTTTAGAGACGTCTTTGTCACTCTCAATTCGTAATAATCTTTTCCAACTATAGTCACGCTCTATATTATTTCTTGGATTATCGCTACTTAATAAATTACGGCGGTTTTGTGTTTTATTAGTAAAATAGATACCTTTAGTTAAAACCGCTCTTTCCCATAAAAAATCAATTGCTTTTGCACTTAATTTTTTATCTAGCTCCTCAGGGTATCTATAGCTCATCGCAGATTTTATCGCTTCGAAATAATGAGAGAACTTCTCGAATAATTTTGAGTTTTCCGAGTCATCCCAATCGCAATGGTTGTGCTGTCTGTAATATTCTAAAATACCTGAGAAGTTTAATAGGCAACCTATCTGACCATTGAGAAAATTATTACCTTCTGCTTCTAATACCTTATCTCTCCAATCGCCTGATTTCAGTATCAGGTGAGCTTTAATTTTTTCTTCAAGAACCTGATCTCCTGAGAATCCTGTAATTTTGATTTCACTTGTCAATATATTTAAAATGGGCTGTTTAATATCACTTAGAGAGCTAATACTTTGTATAGTACGATAGAAAATATCAGTGCCGTCAACTATTGTGTTTTCAGTTAAGTTGTATATTACACGAGTCCATTCCATCAGTTCAGTTTGGTTTAATGACGTCTGGTTTTTTGCAACATAAGAATAAAAAGCAAAGAATCTTAGTTTGTTTTTATAGTCTGTATCGTTCTGCAAAACCTTCTTAAAAACTTCATTCTCATCATAGTATTTATTATTAGATAAGTAGGTTCTAAAGCTCTCTTCTGAATTAGTTTTATATAGCATATCAAGCCAATTTATTAATTTTTTAATAAACGCTTGATTTAAGCATTTAAGTTTGTCGTATTGAGAGATTGTAGTCGGTAATAGTTTAGATCCTGTCCCCAATAAACTTGATAAATCTTCTTTATTGAAGTCATTACTTGTAATGTTATTGTCTAATAAATATTGATACAAAATGATTAAGCGAATAAAATTCATAAGCTCATCATCGTAAGTATTATCTTTGTCAGCATTATCTTTCGTAGCTATATTTCTATATGGCCAAAACAAATCTGCCCAATCAGTATCGATCTTATGGATGAAGTACCTATAACCATCTATCGGTGCATCATCAAAACCTTTGATATTTAACTGATAAACAGGCCAATCGCTGCTATATGACTTGATAGTATGCTCAAGTTTGGCCTTGAAGTGCTCAAATGAAGTCAGTGACTTACCACGAGCGTTCATTTTAATGTATAGCTCATCAGTTAAACCAAAGGATTGTAACTCCAGATACTGAAAGGTAATATAAGGAATTTCAGTCTCAGTCAGTCTTTGATATAAATTGGTTTCAACACTGCTAAACTTTTGCTCAATGGCATCTAACATGTGCAAACAAGCTTGGACGGTTGGGTCTAGCTTCCACGATGAAAAGAACCATTTACAATCGCTGATCAGCTCGCTTATCTTTAGTTTGTTTGGTTTTTTGAATTGATGGAACTTATCTTCAAAGTTTGCATCCGAGGTTAAAGCATCAAAGAATTCTGCTGAGCTTGGGCGGGTCTTATAACTAAATCTAGACTTATTATTAAGTGTGAAATGGTTACTGAACTCAGATGTACAGTTATTTTTTACTGCCAAAAACCAATGTAGTAAAAACAGAGTAGTCAGTCGTTGCTGCCCATCGAGTACTGAAAAGGATTTATCAGACTCTATACTTCCATAAATGAAGTCCAAATCTAGAGATTGGTTAGATACTGCTCGGTTTTTTGTTAGTGCTGTAGATAGGGCATCCAAAAACAGGTTTCTAACTTCATGTTGATCTTCTCTGCCTTGAGCGTAGTCACGTTGGATAATTGGAATTTCAACACGCTCGACTCTATTAAATAACTCGCAAAACGTTATTTTTTCACCCTTATCCATGGTTAAGCTCCTTGCTACAGAAAAAATCAGTAAATGTGTCTATCATCGCCTGTTGATAATCTGAGCTATCTTTGTCTTTCCAAAACAGCATTTCATCTACGTTTTTACTATAGTATTTTAAAAACACGTTTTTAGTGCATAAAGGGACATAAGTGGCTTGTTTATCAAGTTCAATAATGCATTTTCTTTTAATAGGGAAAATAGCATTCTTATAGCTACGATTGGTGCCGCTATCAAGTAAGGTTAAATTACCTATAGAGTTATCTACTTCATCATCACTACTAGGGTTATAAAATTGAGTGACACGCTGATATAACTCTTCAAACTGTGAGTACTTGAACGAAGATCTATTCAGGCTAGTCGCTTGTTCTTTAATTAGCTGTGCTTCAGTAGTTTGTTTATCTGATAGGTGTTTTTCTTGATCAACAACATCACCGTCTGAAATGTAATCAACAATCTGTTCAAGCCATCTTTTTTGCGTGTCCTGATTTTTTGGCATGTCTGAAGCCACAGAACGTATATGCTCTATATCCCATTTATCTAATTTGTAGCGCTCAAACTGGAATCTAGCATTCGATTTATCGCTGTTCAGCAAACTAACTATATTAAACAGCAATAGGACGCCACGTATTTGATTATGCTGTTTATTGCTCTCATAACTGAGTGAGGATAGGAGTGTCTCGATAATATTTTCAAGTGCTTCAAAATCTTGAGAGAGGTTTTGGGAGTCAAAAAACACTGATTGGACTATTTTATTAAGCAGTCTGGTTCTAAAGTCACTTTTACTGTGACTGTTATCTCTAGTTTTAAATATATCTTTGATATCATGCCCTTGATGGATTAAATAGCCAATTAAGTGATAAAGCGAGCGATCGTTAAACCACTCTTCGAGTACCATAAATACTCGTTTAATTTCAAGCCATTCATCACTGACATTAATGTCATCATTTTCAAGCCATGAGCTGAATTGTAAAAAGGTTCTTAGCTTGTCGCTTTCGATAATTTTCTCTACACAATCTAACTGTGCAGCTCTAAGATCTAGTACAAACTCTATGCGATTGTCTTTCTTATTTTCTTTACTTAAAAAATACCAAAAAGCGTCATCTTGTAGACTCTTTTCGATTGAATCCCACTCTTGCGATATCTTTACCTGCTCTAAGTCAACGATGATGCTTTTATTCTTATCATCTTTATTTTCGTTGCGTTTGAAGTTGCTAGACTTTAGGAATAATGCTTTAACAAGTTCGGCATTAACCAATGGGATTTTACCCATGTTTAGTCGGGTAAATACCTCGGTAGCATTTTCATGTTCGCTGAGTTCATACCATATAAACTTGACGTTAGGTTCTATATCATCACTATTTAACAGGGTTTGAGTGAGCTTGAAGGGTAACATAGGATCTTCATCATCAAACCATTCTTCAATAGCTACTTTTGCGTTACTGATATGGAAATAATCAATATTGTTTTTTGCAAGACCATTATTTATGTTTTTTAGAAAAGCTTCGGAATCTGCTCTTGTTTCATAGCTAAGCTGATAACATGATTTAATAACCTTGGGAAATAATTCCTGTAGATAATTTAAAATAATATAAATAGTGGTTAAACGCTGCTGACCATCTACAACCTCCCATTTGTCCTCATTTTTTTTAACGACTATGGGTTGTAAGCAATAGAACTCCTGCTTTTTAGCTTTTTGTTGAAATTCTTTAAGATCATTCAGTAGGTCGGTCACTTGCCGTTTAGTCCAGCGGTAGCCCCTCTGATAAGCGGGTATAAAAAAATGTTCATCCAATAGAGTGCTTATTGGTTTCATCACTAATTGATTGTCTTGCATATTACTTCCTTATAATTTTAATGCGCCAACCGCACTTTCCCTGTCAACAGCTGCTGCATCATGCCTTGCTTAATATCGCGGGTTTTGTCTAAGCGCTGATGTAATGCCTGAATCTCAGTATCCATATCGGAGAGAATAGTGGCGATGGCGGTTTGCTCTGGTTTAGAAGGTAAAGCAATTTGCATGTCAGCAATCATTTCACGACGAACAGAATCAACTGAGGATTTAGCTGTCATAGACATAATTCTATCGTAAAAATTATTACTGAAATATAGATAGAAATAATACCCATCAAGCTTATCGCCGAAGCCATACATCAAATAGACTCTTTGATGATAATCAAATTTTCCATTGATATAATGATAAATTTTGCCAGTACCAACTCCATCACCAGCAGTTAAAACAGCCTCACCATCAAAGGAGTAAGTGTTTATTCGTTCAATAGTTTGTGAACGTACGAAAAAGGGATATTTGCCAGTATCAATTTTATCTTGGGTGTTTTTATCACCTGTTGTAATTTTTATTACGTTTTTGATGAAGTCAATACCCCAATCCTCGGGAATCTTCCCTAATTCAGTCTGTTTTAGCTCCTTTTTACTACCATCTTCACGAGTAGCAAACTCTGGCAGGCGAGTTTTGCCAGTGAGTAGTTGTTGCATCGTGCCTGTTTTAACGGCTTCTTTTTTCGCAATCAGCTTGTCTAGCGATTGGATTAAATTATCGACATCAGATAGGGCGGTGGCGATGGCGGTTTGTTCTGGTTTCTTCGGTACTGATATTTTAACATTACTAATAGTACTAGCATTTAAGCTTGGCACGCCTGAAGCTTCGTTATAATTCATCCAGTCAATCAGACAAAACTTATAGAACATGAATTTTTCATCGTAGCCGTTATGCACTTGTGAATAGAAAAGAGTGTCCACTGTCCAAAAAGGTACGTTGATATATCTCGGCTTATTAATTGAGCCTTTTCTGCCAATTAATACTGAAGGTTTGTTGTATAGAAAATCGTTTGCCCATCCCATTTGCCCGCCAGTACCAAATATTGGATATTGACCGTGAGCACTTTCAACTTGTTTCTGATCCTTACCATGTTTGATTGTTAAAGTTTCACCAATATCTTTAACTTTCCAATCCTCAGGAATAACACCAACCTCAGTTTGCTTATAACCCTCAGGTATTTTAACCTCACTCATTACGCCACTCCCATCGCTTGCAGATGCGCTTGTACTTTTTGACTTAACGTCTCCACCTCGTCTACGATTTGCGATAAAGGCTCAGCATAACGCTCATCCAGCTCTTTGATACGGTTAGCAAGCTGGGCGGTAATACGCTCAATCTCATCTTCGATACGTCCTTGTAGCGTGGCGTGCCATTTATCATCAATCAATAGCGTTTTGATAGCCGCTTCATCCAAAGTCGGGTAGTGCTTAAATATCGCCAGATCTAAGGCATCTTGTACTTCTTTTAATGACTTTTTCGCATTGGCTTCTGTCTCAAAATAAGCGAGCAGTTGCTTGAGAGCATTGATTTCATCGCTATCGATGGCCAGCTTTAGACGCGCGTTGACACTAGACTTAGTAAAGCTGCCTTTATCAGTGGCGGCATCCGCTAGCAAGCCGTCTTCATCTCCATGCTCTTCCGTATAGTCAGCTATGGTACTTGAGATTGTATCTAGCTCAGCCTGTAGCGCATCGATATGGGCTTGCTCATCGTTATAGTAGCGGTCGATGATAAGCGCTGGCGGGATAAGCTCCGCTTTATATTTGACCTTATTGATAACCAGATCAGGCTCTTCTTTAAGCTTTTCACCTTTAGCCACGACCAGCTTGCGTAGCTGACTGCCGATACTCCAGCCATCTTGACTAATAGCATAGATGTCGTCCTGCAAGCTTTCACTCCAGTAGTCCATCAAGATTTGATAAATATCGTATTTATCGAGAAGGGGCGCTATTTCGTAGCGCTGTAGCAAATCTTCGCTGATTTTATGAATAAGGGCTTTAGGTCTATCGCCTTTGGTGATTTCACTCAGCTTTATGGCTTGCCACCAGTCGTTGAATGGCGTTAAGCTTTGCTCAGCAAAGGTAATAAACTCAGGATGAGCCAATACCGCTGCTTTGACCTCAGTCGATGCCACGAGGCACTCACGATAACCATCACGCAAATCAGAAAATAGCGTCTGGCGTAAGGTAGGTAGTACTTGCCAATAAGACTCTAGAGAGTCGATGTCGGCAACAGGGATACCGCCTTTTAAATGCGAGGTTAGATCATGCTGATCTTCATCGATACTGGCATCGATATAGCGAGGAATGTTTAAGTTATAGTCGTTATCAATGATCTCATCCAACTCAATCATTCGGCTATAGCCTGTTAGATTGATTTGAGAATTAAAAACATCGACGATTTTGTGAATGTCTTGGCTACGTAGGCGGTTTTTATTACCATCTTTCATGTAGCCACGGCTGGCATCGACCATAAACAGACCCGCATCACCTTTTGCTCGGCTCTGTGCGGTGTTTTTATCAATCACGATGACACAAGCAGGGATGCCCGTACCGTAGAAAAGGTTGGCGGGCAAGCCGATGATACCTTTAATGTAGCCTTGCTTGATTAAGTTCTGGCGGATATGTGCTTCGGCGTTGCCACGGAACAGGACGCCATGGGGTAGAATCACTGCGCCAACGCCCGTGCTTTTTAGGCTTTTGATGATATGTAGCAGAAAAGCATAATCACCGTTCTTCTCAGGCGGAATACCCCAAGTAAAGCGGTCAAACTCATCCGACTCTGGGTTTAAACCACTGGTCCAGTTTTTATTACTAAAAGGCGGGTTTGCCACGATAAAATCAAAGGTCTTAAGCTGACTGCCTTCTACAAAGTGCGGTGAGGATAGCGTATTGCCTTTGTAGATATCTGCACCTGTGGCCCCGTGCAATATCATGTTCATCTTCGCCAATGCGGTAGTCGCGAAATCCATCTCTTGACCATAGATCGTCAAGCCGTTTGGTGCTTCATCACTAACCTTTAGCAGTAGAGAACCTGAACCGCACGCTGGGTCATAGACAGTTGCGTCTAGTGGTGTATTGTCATCTACACCAATAATCTTCGCCAAAATACGTGACACTTCTGATGGCGTATAAAACTGCCCCTTTGACTTACCTGATTCGGTGGCGAAATGACGCATCAGATACTCGTAAGCATCGCCCAGCAGGTCATCACCATCAGCACGGTTGCCTGATAAATCCAAACCTTCAAATATACCAATCAGCTTAGACAAGCGATCGACATGCTCTTTGCCTGTACCGAGCTTTTCTTCATCGTTAAAGTCAGCTACATCAATGACACCACGCAGGCCATTGGCTTCAGCCAGCTTAGCGATAATCTTATCAACCTTTTCACCGATCTCTTTGTCACCTTTCAGCGCCACCATGTCATCGAAGCTACCACCTTCTGGTACTACGATATCGCCAAAGGCATCGTCTTTATATTTATCAGACACGTACTTCATAAATAGCATGGTCAATACGTAGTCTTTGTATTGGCTGGCATCCATGCCACCGCGTAGCTCATTGCAACTTGCCCAAAGGGTAGAATAAATCTCGGTTTTCTTAAGTGCCATAGTTATAAATCTTATGATCAGAGGAGGTTTTATTAAATGAAAAATTATCGAAGAATGGTATCACACAACAGCTCGTATTCTCGTTATATAGACTGACTTAAAAGGTTAATAGATATATGCTCTAGTCTAGCGTCAGTGTAGATAGGATAGAAGAGCATTAAAATAGTAATAGAGATTCAAACGTCATCTAATGTCGTAAGTGGTCAGTGGTAGCTTAAGCTATCGGAGTTTTTCAGGCTATTCTCCAATCAAAAATATAAATGCATGTAGCTATTAATTCTCGAGATTATCTATTATTTCCTAAATATTATTTGCCAATCATTTTCTAGTCATTTGTTTATGTTACTATTCCCTTTTTGTAAGTTACAGCTTGTAATGACGGGTCTTGCCTGTCGTTATGGATGGTTTTTCACGTAGATATTTATTAGTAAATTGAGCTGACTCTAATTTAGCTAGATTTGGATGCAATAGGTTGAATAACAAAGCTTTCAATCTTTTATTTGGTGGGATAGGTGGTATTGATGGATTTGTTAGGTTTAGCACAATTTTCGCAAAAGTTCTTCATTTTGCCCGCATCGATGTTTTTCTTCGTTGTGATTATCGGTTTTACTTTTTATTTTAACTATACTAAGCCTGCCAAGTTACTAAAGATCAGATTGTCAAAGTTGGCTAACAGTTTAGAAGGGCTTGATAAAAAAGCAAAAACTGATAAAGATTCACTAGATGCAAGTTTTACCGATGACCCTGTATTGAGCCAGGCTTGGTTAAATTACAAACAAACTCTTCATGATATTCATGAAGTGATAGACGGTGAAAGTGTTAGAGAACACTCACGGGCAACTGTACCCAGTGAGATATTTTTCACGGAATCCATCGTAGTAGATATTCCGTTGAAGGTGGATTTTTACAAGCACTTACCCGGAATAATTACCGGTATCGGTATTATTGCGACCTTTATAGGCTTACTGTCTGGATTATTAGCATTCGACCCTGCGGGTAATCCTGACAAGGTTCAAGACAGTTTAGATTTACTACTAAACGGGGTTGCAGAAGCTTTTATGGCTTCTGCATTAGCTATTTTCGCAGCTATGGTTATTACATTTTTTGAAAAGTCTTGGTTAAGAAAATGTTATGAGCAATTACAACGCTTAAATACAGCCATTGATAACACTTTTACTGCTGATGAAAGTGGTGAGGAGTATCTGGCTAAATTACTTAAGTCTTCTCAAGCAAATGAAGCTAATGCTCGGCAGCTTAAAGATAGTCTGGTTAATGACTTAAAAACCATGATGACTAACTTGGTCGAAGAGAATAAAAGAAATCAAGCTGCCTTTGCAACTCAACTAAGTGACTCTTATGCGCAATCAAGCCAGTCGATGGCAACACAGATTGGCGAGTCTATTAAAGATAGCCTCCAAGACCCTTTAGATAAAATTGCTTCAAGCGTGCAGCAAGTCAGTGGTGATCAAGGTTCGGCTGTGCAAGATCTTATGACTGATGTGCTAACTGCGTTTATGAGTAAGTTAGAAACGACGTTCGGTGGTCAAATGACGGGCATGAGTGAGATGATGACCCAGTCTGTTACTGCTATGCGCGAGATGCAGTCAGGTTTCTCTCAATTAATGATAGATATGCAAACTAACAGTGAAGTGTCGACCAAAACGTTAGAGACACAAATGGCTAAAATGATGGAGGATATCCATCAAAAGCAAAATGAGATGTCTACCCAAATGAATGAGATGGTAGAAAATCTATCTGCAGGTTCGGCTAAAATTGGTGAGCAAGGCCTACATGTGGTTGAGCAGTTGAATAGTAAGGTTTCAGATCTTGTCTCAGGTTTAGGTACTTCAATGTCAGATCTACTGTCAAATGTTGCAGAGCAACGTATCGAGCAAGATCGGCAGATATCAGATAATCAACAAAAACTACACGAACAGTCCTCTGTATTGATTGATAACTTAGGTAGTGAAATTAAAGAGCTCATTACGCATAGCAAAGAAGCCGTTCAAACTCATAAAGAAAACATCCAAAAACTGTCTCAAGTAACTACAGATAGTATCACTGGTATGAATAGTGGTGCAGAAAGAATGCGCTTGGCTGCTGAGCAGTTTACTACGGCTGGTAGTTCGCTAAGCACAGTGACTAGTAAGACATCAGAGCTTATTGCACAGGTTAATACGACTTCAACCAACATGACCAGTGCAAGCAGTAATCTTATTGAGTTGATAAGAGATTATAAGAATTCTCAAAACAGTGTTAATACTGCCATTGAAGCACTAGAAAGTCTCATTCAGCAATCAAAGTCTGAAGCTGGAATGACTAGTCAAATGCTTAATGATATGCAGAATATGACGACAGCTTTAAGCCAAGTGAAGAGAGAGATGCAAGAATATTTGGCAGAAGTTAGTGATGTTCTAGTGAAGAGCTTTGATAGCTTTGGTACTTCCGTTGAAAGTAGTTTAAATCAATCGTTGGTGTCTTTTGACAACACACTTAATCAAGCCGTTCAA
>Ga0208435_100531_pt1 | contig 10821 bp, 7 predicted proteins | sample 24_taG_FD_184097 | JGI IMG/M metagenome (GOLD analysis project Ga0208435, IMG submission 184097) | Marine viral communities from Cariaco Basin, Caribbean Sea - 24_WHOI_OMZ (SPAdes) (version 2) | ecosystem: Environmental > Aquatic > Marine > Oceanic | place: Caribbean Sea: Cariaco Basin | collected...
AGAGGTAAGGCAGTTTTGTTGTGACCATATTGCTCATTATAAAGTGCCGACCTACTTTCGTTTCGTTGATGAATATCCAATGACCATCACTGGTAAAATTCAGAAATTCAAAATTGTTGAGCAAATGATAAAAGAATTGGGTCTGGAGTGATTTGAGACTATTAATCACTGGAAAAGCCAGCTTTTTTCTATATATGATAAGGCTGGCTTTTTTGATTTAAGTCATTCAGAAAATTCGTCACTTAATCATGACTGATGAATTTATCTTATCTTATACTATCATTTTAAATGATACATATTGTATTACTATTATTGACAGCCTTCGATTTAAGACGGTATAGTAGCTAACGCTAGTTAAGACCTGTTCAAGGAAGAATGAATCGGCGATAGGCGACTAATAAGCACCATAAAAAGTAAAACGAAAGGACTCGTTATGACGCAAAATTCTGATTTTGATGCGACTCACATTGATTTTGATACTATTCTAAATAGCATTCCTAGTATTAATATGGGCGCACGCTCAGCAAATGCACCGCTTACCCAAAGCTATGATAAAGGTCCTGATGTGCCGCTCATTGAAGCGACTATCGGTGACTTTTTTGATGCTATTGTATCCAAATATCCAGAGCGCGAAGCCTTGGTTTCTCGCCATCAAAATATTCGCTGGACCTACCGAGAATTGCAACAGCAAGTCAATCAGTTAGCGAGTGCCATGATTGAAATGGGGCTGGAAATCGGTGATCGCATCGGTATCTGGTCACACAATAATGCTGAATGGCTGCTCATGCAATTAGCAACGGCAAAAGCCGGTATTATCCTTGTCAATATCAATCCTGCCTATCGTACCTTTGAGCTGCAATATGCCTTGAATAAATTGGGCTGTTCAGCGCTTGTACTCATGCGCCATTTCAAAACCAGCGATTACGCCAGTCTCATCAGTGAACTGTGTCCTGAGATTTATCATAAAGACTACACCCAGCTTGATTTGGTCGAGATTCCAACGATTGAGCGTATCATTTGGATTGATGAGCCATCATCTGAAGAAACCTTTGGCTTTATGCAGAAATTCTCTGCATGGATGGCGGAAGGCGATGCTAACGATCCACGGGTTGCAGAGCGCCAAGCCCAACTCAAAAACACCGATGCTATCAATGTTCAGTTCACCAGTGGCACGACTGGTACGCCAAAAGGTGCAACATTAAGCCATCGTAATATTCTTAACAACGGTTACTTCATCGGTGAGGCTATGAATCTCACAGAAGAGGACAGACTCTGTATTCCAGTGCCACTCTACCATTGTTTCGGTATGGTGCTTGGTAACTTAGCTATTCTCACGCATGGTGGTTGTATCGTTTATCCGAACGATGGTTTTGAGCCATTGACTGTGTTGCAAGCCGTCGAAGAAGAAAAATGTACGGGTTTGCACGGTGTGCCAACGATGTTTATCGCTGAGCTTGACCATCCAGAGTTTAAAAACTTTGATTTATCGACTTTGCGTACTGGCATCATGGCGGGCTCTAGTTGTCCGATCGAAGTCATGCGCCGCGTCATCGACGAGATGCATATGAGTGAAGTCACCATTGCATATGGCATGACAGAGACCAGTCCAGTGTCTTGCCAGACCAATGAGCACACGCCACTTGATAAACAAGTCTCAACCGTTGGTTTAGTACAGCCTGCGCTTGAAGTCAAAGTCATCAATACTGAAACCGGTGAGACTGTCGCATTGGGCGAGACCGGTGAGTTACTGACACGTGGTTATTCAGTGATGAAAGGCTATTGGGGCAGTCGCTTCAAAACCCGCGCAGCCATCCAAGACGGTTGGATGCATACGGGTGATTTGGCTACGATGGATGAAGACGGTTATGTCAAAATCGTTGGTCGTAGTAAAGACATGGTGATTCGTGGCGGTGAGAATATTTATCCGGTCGAAATCGAAAACTATCTCTATCGTCATCCGAAGATTCGAGATGTGCAAATCGTCGGTATTCCTGATAAAAAGTATGGTGAAGTACTCGCGGCGTGGATTATTCCTAAAGAAGCAGACAGCTTGACGGAAGAAGACGTTCGCGAGTTCTGTAGCGAGCATATTGCCCATTATAAAGTACCGACTTATTATCGTTTCGTGACTGAATATCCAATGACCATCACTGGAAAAATTCAGAAATATAAAATTATTGAGCAGATGATAGAAGAGCTGAGTCTATAGAAATTTGACCACTCTTATCTGTTATTTTATGAGTAAGATATATGAGTAAAAGCTAAAATAAAGCATAAAATAAAAAAGCCACTCGCATTTACGCATTAAAGAAAAGGGATGTCATGAGCGCTATCATAACCAGTAAACTGAGTCCGAACGCCGCTGAATTTCAGCAAAACAGTGCCGCAATGCAAGCGGTGGTCGATGACCTATATGGCCACTTACGTAAAGTCGTGCAAGGCGGTTCAGAGCGTGCACGTGCCAAGCATTTAGCCCGTGGCAAACTCTTGCCTCGTGAGCGTGTCGAGCGTTTGCTCGATGTAGGTACGCCATTTTTAGAAGTGGCACCGATGGCAGCGCACGATATGTATGGCGAAGAGATTCCAGCGGCGGGCGTGATTGCGGGTATCGGTCGTATCAATGGTATTGAGTGTATGATCGTCTGTAATGATGCCACGGTAAAGGGCGGCACTTATTATCCAATGACGGTCAAAAAACATCTACGTGCGCAAGAAATCGCGCAAGAAAATAACTTGCCTTGTGTCTATTTGGTGGATTCAGGCGGGGCTAACTTACCCAATCAAGATGACGTGTTCCCTGATAAAGAGCACTTTGGTCGCATCTTTTTTAATCAGGCCAATATGAGTGCGGCAGGTATTCCACAGATTGCTGTGGTCATGGGCAGTTGTACGGCTGGCGGGGCTTATGTGCCAGCGATGAGTGACGAGTCTATTATCGTCAAAGACCAAGGCACCATCTTTTTGGGTGGTCCACCATTGGTCAAAGCGGCGACAGGCGAAGAAGTTACTGCCGAAGACTTGGGCGGCGGGGATGTGCATACCCGTCTGTCTGGGGTTGTCGATCACTTAGCACAGAGTGATACCCATGCGTTGTCGATTGCGCGCAACATCGTTAGCCATCTAAATCGTCCTGCGAAGCAAGTGCCCAATCAAATCAAACCACGTCCACCGCGCTATGATGCCAAAGAGCTATATGGAGTCATTCCAACCGATAAGCGAAAGCCATTTGATATCAAAGAAATTATTGCTCGTATCGTCGATGACAGTGCTTTTGATGAATTCAAATCACGCTTTGGCACGACGTTGGTTTGCGGATTCGCTCATATCGAAGGGATGCCAGTCGGTATTATCGCCAACAATGGTATTTTGTTTAGTGAGTCAGCGCAAAAAGGCACGCACTTCATCGAGCTGTGCTGTAAACGTAAAATTCCATTGGTGTTCCTCCAGAATATCACTGGCTTTATGGTTGGTCGTAAGTACGAAAATGAAGGTATCGCTCGTCATGGTGCCAAAATGGTCATGGCAGTCGCCAATGCCAAAGTACCGAAATTCACGGTCATTGTCGGTGGCTCATTCGGTGCTGGTAACTATGGTATGTGTGGCCGCGCTTATAGCCCGCGCTTCTTATGGATGTGGCCAAATGCGCGCATCTCGGTGATGGGTGGCGAGCAAGCAGCATCAGTATTGGCAACGGTCAAGCGTGACAATTTTGATCGTAAAGGTGAAGCATGGAGTGAAGAGGACGAAGCCGCATTTAAAGCGCCGATTCTCGATATGTATGAAAAGCAAGGTCACCCATATTATGCCACCGCACGTCTATGGGATGATGGCGTGATTGACCCTGCTGATACGCGTCATGTATTGGCATTAGGGTTGAGCGCCGCCTATAACGCTCCGATTGAAGAGACGACGTTTGGTGTCTTTAGAATGTAATAATTTTTAATGTCTGCCCATAATAATTTACTACTGCGTCAACCTCATTTGAAGTATGATTTGTACGTCTGCATTCGGTTTCCTTGTATTAATATTATTATGGATTGACCAAGAGTTTCTTTAAGTATTTACATAAAAAATATAGAGAAAGTTATGCAAAAAGACAGTGTTAAAAATTATAAAAGCCTATTGGTTAACTTCGAGCAGCATGTGGCGACAGTGACGCTAAATCGTCCTGAGATACGTAATGCTTTCAATGATGAAATGATTACCGAGCTGACAGATGCTTTCACTGTGCTTGGTGCTGATGATGAGGTACGTGTCATTGTACTAGCAGCCGCTGGCAAGGCATTCTGTGCAGGTGCCGATTTGAATTGGATGCGTGCCATGGCGGATTATAGCTATGAGGAAAATCTAGCAGACGCGGATAAATTAGCGCAAATGCTCAAAACTATTTATGAATGCCCTAAGCCAACAGTTGCTGCTATTCAAGGTGATGTTTATGCAGGTGGCATGGGCTTAGTAGCCGTCTGTGATGTGGCCATCGCCGTCAAAATAGCTAACTTCTGCCTAAGCGAAGTGCGTTTAGGCTTAGCCCCTGCAACCATTAGCCCTTATGTCATCAGAGCACTGGGTGCTAGAGCATCGCAACGTTATTTCTTAAGTGCTGAAGTATTTGATGCCAAAAAAGCACGTCAGCTTGGCTTTATTCATGAGCGGGTTAGCGAAGAGTGGCTGGCTGATGAGGTCGCTATATTTTGTAGCAAAGTCGTCAAAAACAGCCCTGATGCAGTCAAAACTTGCAAGCAGCTATTACACGATGTCGCTGATGCGCCCATCACTGATAAGCTGATTGCCGATACGGTAAAAGGCATCGCTGATATTCGCTCATCAGAGCAAGGTAAAGAAGGCGTGCAAGCCTTTTTGCAAAAGCGTAAACCTGATTGGCTGACAGCAGATTAATACTGCACAAGAGACAAATGAGTCAATAGACAAGACCTCAAATAAAAACGATAACACACAGGGATAGTTATGTTTTCTAAAATTCTAATTGCCAACCGTGGTGAAATTGCCTGCCGAGTAGCCGCGACTGCCAAGCGTCTGGGTGTCAGCACCGTCGCTGTTTATTCTGATGCAGATCGTGAAGCCAAGCATGTGGCTGTCTGTGATGAGGCTATCTATTTGGGCGGTTCGGCACCGAAAGACAGCTATCTAAAAGGTGATGCTATTATTGCCATTGCTAAGCAAACAGGTGCTCAAGCAATCCATCCAGGATATGGGTTTTTAAGTGAAAATGCAGATTTTGCACAGGCATGCCAAGATGCAGGACTGGTATTTATCGGTCCATCGGCTGACGCTATCCGCGCCATGGGTGGTAAGTCTGAATCCAAGCGGTTGATGGAGATAGCGGGCGTGCCACTGATACCGGGATATCATGGTGACAATCAAGATGCAGAGTTTTTGCAGCAGCAAGCAGATGCTATTGGCTATCCTGTCTTGATTAAAGCCAGTGCAGGTGGCGGTGGTAAAGGCATGCGTATCGTGGAGCAAAGCAGCGACTTTGTGGATTTATTAGACTCATGTCGCCGTGAAGCTATTACCAGCTTCGGTGATGATAAAGTATTGGTTGAAAAATATGCCTTAAAACCGCGCCATATTGAAATCCAAGTATTTGGTGATACGCATGGCAACTATGTGCATCTGTTTGAGCGTGATTGCTCCGTACAGCGCCGTCACCAAAAAGTATTAGAAGAAGCGCCTGCACCGGGTGTTGATATTGCGATGCGTGAGGCGATGGGCACCGCTGCCATCGAAGCGGCTCGCGCGGTCGATTATGTTGGCGCAGGCACGGTTGAGTTCATCGTTGAGCAGCGCGAAGATTCTATGAATTTTTATTTTATGGAAATGAATACGCGGTTGCAGGTTGAGCATCCAGTCAGTGAAGCGATTACTGGTGTCGATTTGGTCGAGTGGCAGCTCTTGGTAGCGGCAGGTCAGCCATTGCCAAAAACTCAAGCCGATCTAACTATCAATGGTCATGCAATTGAGGCGCGCATCTGTGCCGAAAACCCTGATAATAGCTTCTTACCAGCGACAGGTACGTTATTTACGTATCAAAAACCTGAACACAGCACCTTTGTAATTGATAAAGACGGTACTGGCGTACGTATCGATGATGGCGTGCGCGAAGGTGATGTGATTAGCCCGTTTTATGACTCTATGATTGCCAAGCTTATCGTGCATGCACCCACGCGAGAGCAGGCATTAGCCAAGCTTGATCGAGCACTTGCGCAAACGCGTATCGTGGGTTTGCCAAATAACGCGGCATTTTTACGCTATATTTTAAATACAGAATCTTTTAGCCAAGCCAATCTCGATACGGCATTGATTGAGCACGAGCGTGATGCGATCTTTAATCAGCAGCCTTTAGCCTTATCGACGCTGGTTGTGACCGCCATTACTCGTCAGCTTGCGAACGAGATGGCAACGCAAGGGTCAGATATTGATCCATTTAGCAAACCTACTGGCTTCCGTGCTTATAGCGACTACACCAGATCATTTAGCTTAGTTTACGATGAGAGTAGTTATACGGCCCACATGAGTAACTGGCACAATGCAAATTGTTCAGACAGCAAAAAGAGTAGCGATAACCTCAGTAGCTTTACGCTCGTTATTGAAAAAGAAATCGCTAGCACGCAGGATAATAGCAATGTTAACGTAGCCGCTCAGACCGAAACGGTTTATGAAGGTCAAGTGAGCTATGCCAGTAGTGACGAACACAATCATACGTTATGGGTAGATGGTGCTCGTACTAGCGCGCAAAGCTGGGTGCTTAATGAGACGGTCTATGTGTTCACAGACAGTGGCCGTGACGAGATTACGCTTGTTGATATTATGGCGCACGTAGGCGAAGATTCCGCAGCAGTCGGTAGTTTAAAATCACCAATGCCAGGACAGGTGGTTGCCTTTAAAGTGGCAGTTGGCGATACCGTGAAAAAAGGCGAGCCGTTAGCAGTCATCGAAGCCATGAAGATTGAGCATACCATCACTGCCCCGACAGATGGTGTGGTGGCAGAATTGCTATTTGCAGCAGGTGACTTGGTCGCTGATGGTGACGAATTATTACGCATTGATGCTGGCAAAAATACTGAGAGTGAATAGCTGACCAAGCCTAATAAAAGAGCCTCATAGAAAGGCGAATAATAACAAGGATGACAAGCATGAGCTATTCGTATCCAAACCATTCATATCCAAGCCATGTCAGAATCGTTGATGTTAGCCCGCGTGATGGACTACAAAACGAGTCAACGACAGTACCGACTGAGGTTAAGCAAGCGCTTATCAATGATTTGATTGCGGCAGGTGTCAAAAAATTAGAAGCAACCAGTTTTGTCTCGCCAAAGTGGGTGCCACAAATGGGCGATAATAGCGTGCTGCTTGACGCGCTAGCGCCGACGCGGCATGCGGATATTTGCTATTCAGTGCTAGTGCCCAATATGCGCGGCTTTGAAAATGCCATTTTGCACCGTCCTGACGAAATCGTTATTTTCGGCTCAGCCAGTGAGACTTTTAGCCAAAAAAACATCAACTGTAGTATTGATGAGAGCATTGAGCGTTTTGCGCCAGTGGCAGCGGCTGCAAAAGCGCAAGGCATCAAAGTACGCGGCGTTATCTCTTGTACGGTTGGTTGTCCTTATGAAGGCGAGATTGACCCAAACCAAGTAGCCTATGTGACTAAGCGTCTGGTTGAGATTGGTGCTGAGCAGATTGGCATTGCCGACACCATTGGTGTGGGTACACCGCTCAAAGTGCAGCGTGCGTTACAAGCCGCATTAGAATATGTCGAGATCTCTATGCTATCGGGTCATTTTCATGATACTTACGGTCAAGCATTGAGCAATACGCTAGCCGCATTACAAATGGGTGTCAGTGAATTTGATACTTCCGTCGCTGGTCTCGGCGGCTGCCCTTATGCTAAAGGCGCAACAGGGAACGTAGCAACCGAAGATGTGGTGTATATGCTGCATGGTATGGGTATCAGTACGGGTATCGACTTGGATAAATTGGTCGTGGCAGGCGAGCGTATCAGTGCATTCTTAAAGCGCCCGAATGGCTCAAACGTGGCACGTGCCATCATCAACAAACGCCAGTCTTAATTAGTATCGTCAATCCACTATAAAAGTGTGACAGCGTTAACCTCGCTTGAAGTATTCAATATACATCGACACACGGTTGCCTTGTATCACTTTTACATTGAATTGACTATGAATTCAAAAATGACATTATAAATACAGTTACAGTGGTTTTAAAAAACAGATTGAAATTCGAAATTTAAAAATATCAAAACACAAGGAATGGTCATGAGTTTACCTGGATTAAATTTTCAGCTTGGCGAAGATATTGATGCATTACGCGATATGGTACAGCAGTTTGCAACCAATGAAATCGCCCCACGTGCTGCCGAGATTGATAGCAGCGATGAATTCCCAATGGATCTATGGCAAAAGATGGGTGATATCGGTCTGCATGGCATTACCGTTCCTGAAGAATACGGCGGCTCTAATATGGGCTACGTCGCACATATGGTCGCAATGGAAGAGATTAGCCGCGCTTCAGCATCGGTAGCGCTTAGCTATGGCGCACACTCAAACCTATGTATCAACCAAATAAAACGTAACGGCAGTGAAGCACAAAAACAAAAGTATTTGCCAAAATTAGTCAGCGGTGAGTTCATCGGTGCATTGGCTATGAGTGAGACAGGCGCTGGCTCAGACGTTGTTAGTATGAAGCTGAAAGCGGAAGAAAAAGACGGCAGCTACGTGTTAAACGGTAGCAAAATGTGGATTACCAATGGTCCCGATGCTGACGTGATGGTGGTTTATGCTAAGACCAATCCAGAGCTAGGCGCGAAAGGCATGACTGCCTTTATCGTTGAAAAAGGCATGGAAGGTTTCGGCACAGCGCAAAAGCTCGATAAGCTTGGTATGCGTGGTAGCCATACTGGTGAGATGACCTTTAACAATGTGACCGTACCAAGTGAAAATATTTTAGGCGGTCTCAATGAAGGCGTTAAGGTATTGATGAGCGGGCTGGATTACGAGCGTGCAGTATTAGCTGCAGGTCCTATCGGCATCATGCAAGCGGTGATGGACAATGTCGTGCCTTATATCCATGATCGTAAGCAGTTTGGGCAAGCCATTGGTGAGTTTCAGCTTATCCAAGGTAAAGTTGCCGATATGTATACCATCTTGCAAGCAGGACGCAGCTTCTTATATACCGTTGGTAAAAACCTCGATATGCTAGACCAACGCGGTGCCGGTCATAGCCGAGAAGTACGTAAAGATTGTGCCAGTGTGATTTTATGGTGTGCCGAAAAAGCCACTTGGATGGCAGGCGAGGGCATTCAAATCTTTGGTGGTAATGGCTACACCAATGAGTATCCACTCGGTCGCTACTGGCGTGATGCCAAGTTGTATGAGATTGGCGCAGGTACCAGTGAAATCCGCCGTATGCTAGTCGGTCGTGAGCTGTTTAACGAGACCAAATAAAGCATAATAATGATTTAAAAGTTAACTTTTATCGAATAATTTTGTTTTAAAATCTAAAAATGTGCTACGTTATATGTCTCATAGCGTGGCACTTTTTAATGACTGAAATAAAAGAATTTTACAATGACCCATAAATCACATACCAAGCTAGCTTTTAATCACATAGCTTCCAACGATACAGTTTCTACCTTTTTCACCAATATAAAACCTACCAGTATCTATGGCCTGTTAGTTACTTTGTTTGCGTTATTTACGATGACAGCGAGTGTCACGCCTGCACAAGCAGAGCTGGTTGATTTATCTAGTCCTGAACCTGTTATTCAGCTCTCTACTCAAGACGCTAGCTGGCTAACACCGCCAAGATTCGATCGTGCTATTCGTCATACTTCTATAGATAAATATTTAATTCATTGTTCCTATGATGAAAATGGGGCTGCTATCAAGCCTTGTGATAGAACGGATTTAAAAATAGTTTTGTTATTACGCGTTGATAAGCAAGGCAGTATTAAAAATATAAAAGTGATTGAGAGTAGCGGTGTGGAAAGTATAGATAAAATGACTATTAGAGAACTTTACAAAGCTCGACTTAAGCCTTTTTTGATAAAAGGGCAAGCAGTAATGGGAGATGTTAATGTACCGATTGTATTTACAGCACCATAACCATCGTATTTAAGTCAAAAAAAGCAGTACGACTAAAACGTACTGCTTTTTTTGTTTTCAATGTAAAAGTATCTATTGAGTATTACGACTGTTTGGTATGATCAAAATATCGTGCCAGACCATTCAACAATAAATCATCACGCAAGCGTACTGGTCGATTAACATGCTGAGAAATAATGGCTGCATCACCACCCGTCATGATGACTTCAAAGTTGGGATGGCGATGGCTAATCTCATTGATGGCACCGACGATGGAGAGCAAGATACCGCGATGTACCGCATCTTGTGTGGTCATGCCTTGACCAACACTATCAAAGGTGCCATTGGATATGGTGATTTGCTTAGTTCCTGAAAATAGTGATTCACGTTGTAGATAAATACTGGGGAAAATATAACCGCCCAAATGCTCAGCATGATCAATCAAGTCAATGGTCACTGCTGTGCCACAGCCAATCACGCATTGACGTTTTTTCTTATCCACGGCGCCCAGCATCTGTAGCCAACGATCACAGCCAAGCTGTTCGTCATTATAAGCACTCTTCATCAAAGCATGCGCGGCATCGACATGGACAAACTCAAACGGAATATTCAGACGACCTAACGTCTCTGACACTTTAACATTCAAATCGTCGCCCAGCACCGATGAGATACCAATAAAATCAGGCGCATAACGCTCGAA
>Ga0208435_100532_pt1 | contig 10821 bp, 8 predicted proteins | sample 24_taG_FD_184097 | JGI IMG/M metagenome (GOLD analysis project Ga0208435, IMG submission 184097) | Marine viral communities from Cariaco Basin, Caribbean Sea - 24_WHOI_OMZ (SPAdes) (version 2) | ecosystem: Environmental > Aquatic > Marine > Oceanic | place: Caribbean Sea: Cariaco Basin | collected...
ATAGGCGGCATCAAACGCTCAATCCAGCCAGTACCCGTTTTCATCACCAGCAGCCCAATTAACGCATAAATGATACCGCAAGCCATGATGCCGCCCAAAGCGACATTCAAATTACCATTGAACCCTGCGCCTGCATAAGCTGTCACAGCGATAACGGGACCAATGAAAGCAAAACTTGAGCCCAAATAGCTCGGCATGCGCCCACCAGTGATCACAAAGAACATCACCGTACAGATACCTGACATCAAAATGGCTAAGTTGGGATCAAAGCCCATTAACAGCGGCGCAAGCACGGTCGCACCAAACATCGCAAAAGTATGCTGTACACCTAATAGCACGCTTTTTGACGGTGGCAAATATTCATTGATACCGACTGGATCACGATCTAAATCGCCTTGATACGGACGCCATGTCGGAAACCAGCGTCCATTTTCAAAGTCTGGATTGTACGGAGGACTGGTCGCCGCAGCCTCTAATCCATGTTCAGCAGATGGTGCTTGAGCGCTGTTTTCTAAAGGCGAGGAAGGGTCTTTTTGAGAGGGCATACACGCTTGTCCTATGTAAACTGGGCTAAAATAATAGACAACATTAAATGAAAAATAAAAATTGCGTTAAATCAGAGCATCAATCGGCAAGAATATGTGGCTAGAAATTATAATAACGAGTAAAATCCGCATCTTTTCATTTATAATATGTCGCCCTGATTCATTCATTTATGTTGCAATATGGCAAACCAAAAGTATTATTTAGTATGATGACCATGTTTTGGTAGATGTATGTGGTCGGATATGTTTAACTAAAAAATGGTTATGGTCGCTTATGACTCAGTGTACTCTGCAGCGACAATCAACTTACAGGATGTTACATAGCCATTAGCTCCGAGCATGATAGCGGAGTTTCAAAACAAATAAAAGTTATTATTCAATCACCATTTTTCCTCTTTTGCGTTAATACTTCCATGGGCGGTGCTTCCTCTACACCTTTGTCGGTGCTATAAGCGAGAGCTGCCTGTTATATTCTCAATGAAAGTGCCTAAAGCAGCTATACAACATGTTAGTGCACTTAAAAAACTTGGTAAGTTATTATGATTAGTGTTTTTGATTTATTTAAAATTGGTATTGGCCCATCAAGCTCACATACGGTAGGACCCATGGTCGCCGCCAACCTTTTTTTGGGCTCATTAACCAAGCAAACAGAGCTGACGGCTATTACAGGCGTTGAAATTGAGCTTTATGGCTCTTTAGCAGCCACAGGCAAAGGGCATGCAACCGATACTGCTATATTATTAGGGCTGCTTGGGCATGCTCCTAGTACGATCGATACCCGTTTGACCAGTCAATATTTGTCACCGATTTTTTCAGACAAACAGCTCAATATAGCAGGCACGCATGTTATTGCCTTTGAGACAGAGCGCGATATTCACTGGTATGACGAAACCGTTTTGCCCTACCATCCTAATGCCTTGACTATCCGTGCATTATTGACCGACGGCAGTCATTATCAACAGACCTATTATTCGGTAGGTGGCGGCTTTGTTATCAATGAAGAAGATGCCACCAATCCTGATGAAGATAACGCCACGCCGACCATTGACGCCATTCCGTACCCCTTTAACAGCGCCGCAGAATTGCTGGAGCAATGTCGTCAACACCATTTAAGCGTTAGTGAATTGGTATTGGCAAATGAATGTCATTACCGCAATCAATCAGAAGTTTTTGCTTATTTAGACTCTATTTGGGAGTCAATGCAGGACTGCGTGACGCGAGGCTGTCAAAACAGTGGCATATTGCCTGGAGGCTTGGATGTAAAACGCCGTGCCCAAGCATTACATCTACAGCTGTGCGCCGAGAAAAACCAACCCATTACCAAAAATGACAAACTCGCCGCCATGGACTGGATTGATTTATATGCCTTGGCGGTCAATGAAGAAAATGCCAATGGTGGAAATGTCGTCACTGCCCCCACCAACGGTGCAGCAGGTATTATTCCTGCGGTCATGCATTACTATCGCGACTTTTTATCAAGCTATAGCCAAGATGGTGCACGCAAGTTTTTGTTAAATGCGACTGCTATTGGCAGTTTAATCAAACAGAATGCCTCCATCTCTGGCGCTGAAGTTGGTTGCCAAGGTGAAGTTGGTTCTGCTTGTGCCATGGCAGCTTCTGCATTGGCAGAAATCTTGGGCGGTGATCCAGCTAAATGCCTTAATGCGGCTGAGATTGGTATTGAGCATAACTTAGGTCTAACATGCGACCCTGTAGGCGGTCTAGTGCAAGTGCCTTGTATCGAGCGCAATGCCATGGGCGCCGTCAAAGCTGTCAATGCGGCACGACTCGCTTGCCGCGGTAATGGGCAGCACTTTGTCTCTTTAGATAAAGTGATTGAAACCATGAAAGTCACTGGTGCGGATATGCTAGATAAATACAAAGAAACCTCACGAGGCGGTCTTGCCGTTTATGCAGACAATCGTATCCCTACTGCCACTCATGGCGTCAGTGTAAAATATAGTCAGTGCTAACATAACGATTGTTTAATATAGCTTATCCTGACATCACATTCCCAAGTATTTGCTGAAATAAAAAAAGACTCCTAATATAGAATTAGAGGTCTTTTTTATTTTGGTTAAATATGCTCGTTAACTAGACATGCTCAATGATTCATTACTCAGCTGTTTTTGAAACCACTTCGTTTAGAATCCAAACTGGCTTAGCCATGTTAGTATTTTCATCCATCATGACTTCTTGGCGAACGTCTAGAACATAACGATAGTTTGGCTCATAAGTGAAACCCTGAATATTGCCGTTTAAAGGTGTGTAGTTTTTCTGATAAGTCTGGCGATACTGTAGGCATTCCGCTTCAACTTTAGTACCCTCAGCTGTTGACAGCTCACAGACGGCTTTCAGTGGTGCTACTTCTATCTCAAAACTTGGAATGTTAACCACTTTAACATTCATAGGTTGCCCATCGACAACCATCGTACGTTCGTTATCCATACTCATGGTAGAGCAACCTGACAGGGCGAAGGCGGTCATTACTGCTGCAAGTACTAATTTTTTCATTATTAAATCCTCAGTTAATTGTTATAAATACATTATTGATGGTTTGAGATTATTGTTTTGGACACATCATGCTAATAAATATATTTTAAAAATATCAGTCAATTTTTGCGATGGGTTAATACTACTGTCGATATTGAGCCAAGCAAGAGTATTCACTTCACTTCATTTAGCCTTACCGAATAAACCTATTACGTCTCAATAATGTCGTCTATTGTTTGTTTACTGAGGTCAGTATAGAGCGCAACTCGTCTTCTGCTCTATAACTGCTTTGTAAAGTAACGTCAGCTTTTGCAACTGTTGTTAATCGCGCGTATTGAATAGTAGAGTAAATTGATACTGAGAAAAATTTACACATCAAAAAGCCAGAGTGATAGTCACTCTGGCTCAGTTATTCATTAAAAAGTATTTTACTTAGCTGACAGTGATAACCCTTAACTACGATAATCCGCATTAATTTTGACGTAGTCATAGGACAAATCACAAGTATAAACGGTGTCACTGGCATTGCCGCGAGCAAGATCGATATGAATGGTAATCTCTGGGCGACTCATAACGGTCTTACCTGCCGCTTCCATATAACTAGATGCGACGCCACCATTCTGGCAAATCATGACTTCATCTAGATAGACATCCACTTGTTCCGTATCCAAGTCTTCGATACCAGCATAACCAACCGCTGCTAAGATACGACCCCAATTGGCATCGCTAGCAAAGAACGCAGTTTTGACCAACGGTGAATGCGCGACCGCATATGCCACATCGCAGCACTCTTGCGTTGTTTTGCCACCAGTGACGTTGACGGTCATAAACTTGGTAGCACCCTCGCCATCACGTACGATTAATTGCGCCAGACGGACAAACACCTCGGTCAAAGCCGAAAATATAGCCTGATAATGCGGATGTTCTGGACTATCAATGATATCTGAGCTGGCAGCACCCGTGGCGATCAACACACAACAATCATTGGTTGAAGTGTCGCCATCGACAGTGATGCGGTTAAAAGACTGCTCATTAATGGCACTTAGCATTTCTCGTAATAGGTCAGCAGCGATATTGGCATCAGTTGCCACATAGCCCAACATGGTCGCCATGTTAGGGCGTATCATGCCTGAGCCTTTTGACATACCTGTCACATGATAGCTAATACCCGCCACGTCGATTTTTTGGCTAGCGAGCTTCGGAATCGTATCTGTGGTGCGAATACCATTCGCCGCGGCAAGCCAATTGTCAGCCCCCAAATTGGCAAGTGCATTATCTAAGCCTGCGATGACCGCATCGCTATTTAATGGCTCGCCAATGACACCCGTCGAAAATGGCAATATTGCATTACTATCCACACCAGCCTTACTCGCTAGGGCTGCACAGATATCAACGGCGCGACGTTTGCCATCAGCGCCCGTCCCAGCATTAGCATTACCCGTGTTGGTCACCAAATAGCGCGGACTGGCCTTGGCAAAATGCTCGCGTAATACCCGTACAGGCGCTGCACAGAAGGTGTTTTTGGTGGTCACAACCGCTGTGGTCGCGGTATCAGCGATCTCAATTACTACTAAATCATCTCGGTCTTTATAGCGTACGCCTGCGGCAGTGGCGCTTAGCTTGATTCCTTCGATAGGATAAGTAATATCAGGTACTGCAACATTTCCGACTGCCATGGTTCAATCCTTATTGTAAAATTTTTATCATTATTTATAACGGATGATGCGATAAACACTGAGGTGCGTTGAGCCTTCAACAATGACGCTACTGCTAGTGAAATGCTAAACGCGACCTATGTAAATATTACCGTTTTTTTAAATCAAATGCCGACCAAATTGGCGCATGATCAGACGGTTTTTCCATCGCCCGTAGCTCATAACTAATCCCAGCATCAACACAGGCCTCAACAAGATCCGAGCTGCACAAAATATGATCGATACGCAAGCCACGTTTCGGCTCATCATTGAACCCACGACTGCGATAATCAAACCAGCTATATAGCTCTGTGCTCTCTGGATAATGTAAGCGATAGGTATCTGTCAGCTCGCGTGACATCAGCGCCGCATACCACTCACGTTCTTCTGGTAAAAATGAGGTCTTTCTATTTTTCAACCAGCGCTTAGCATTGACGTCGCCAATGCCAATATCAGTATCTTCTGGGGCAATATTCATATCTCCCATGATTATGAGCGAGCGACCTTCTGCTTTTAGGGTATCGATATACGCCATTAAATCTACATAATAAGCGCGCTTCATCGGGAATTTGGTCGGATGGTCTTGGCTCTCTCCTTGTGGAAAATAACCATTGAGCACATCAATTTCACGACCGTCAAATTCATATCGTGCATGAATAAAACGCTTCTGTGCCTCGACATCTTCACCAGGAAAACCCTTTTGCACAAATATAGGTGCAACCTTGGATAGTAGCGCCACACCATAATGGGCTTTTTGTCCAAAGTACTCTACGTGATAGCCCAGACTTTCTATGTTTTCTAGGGGAAACTGTTCATCATGTACTTTGGTTTCCTGTAGACCCATCACATCAGGATCGATCACTTCTCGCACGGCCTCAAGCTGATGTTGACGAGCGCGAATACCATTGATATTAAAACTGACAAAACGGGTCATAAATTATCCTATACTAATTGATGAAAATACGGTGCTAATATAAAGAAATGGGCTATGAAAATGCATAATCCACTATCATAACAGACGTCGACCGACCTAACTGTTGCGCGCCCTGATATCTTAAGCTAGAGTAGTTGTGGTTAATATGGCTGCTATCAAATTTTGGCCATCGAATCATGAACATCGAACAATATTTATTAAAACAATGACCGAGCATCTTTATGATAAAAAATAACAGCAAAAATACAAATACAGTGGCAAGTGTAGATGGCGAATGTGTGCCATTGTTTACCAAAAATTATAATGTCTATATTAACCATACTGATGCAGGCGGTATAGTCTACCATGCCAATCATTTGGTGTTTTTTGAAAACTGCCGCCGTGATTGGTTTGGGGAACTGAATTTAAATGGGTATTTTTTGCAGACTGACGATGGAGAAATCCAGCATTTTGTTGTGAGTCAAGCAGACTTGCAATACAAAAAAGCCATTCTGTTAGATGAAGTCATCAGTGTGCGCATCGATAAAGTCGAGTTAAAACCTGCCAGCATTATCTTTTATCAGAGCATTTATCGTCACAGCCCAGACAGCCTTTCTCCTGATTATGCTAATAGCAATGCTAATGCTAGCAGCTTATTAAGTAGTGGCAAAATTGTCATTGCTTGTGTGCAAAACCAAGTCAAAACCAAACCGCTATCCAATAGTAAGGCAGATACTGCGGTTGCTAGTGCCATGCCCATGCGCCCTATTCGTGTTCCAAAGCATTTACGCGATGCCATTGAGCAAGCAATTTACGAGCAGCTGAATGCTTAGTGGCTGAATAATTAGTAGTTAGATACTGAATGATTGGATATTTAGTGGCTGAATAATTGGCGATAATGACTTATGCATCTTCATAATAATAAACCGATACTGATATTCGAGAATATTCAAGTACACAGTAAACGTACAGCCAGCATACCTGCCTATAATGAGAATAAGGTTGACGATAAAAGTATTAATAACAAAAATATGGAAGCTACAGAAGCCACAACATCTGCACTATCTATCATTTATCAAAGATGGATCAGCAAACTAAGACCAAAAACTGTCTCTCAGCCAATCATACCTGCTCATCAACGATTATTAATCGATGGCGCCACAGGCAAGCTGTTAGCAGGTCAAGTAACCGTGTTGACAGGCGCTTCTGGTAGTGGTAAATCGGTATTATTACGGGTATTGGCTGGGCTATTGCCCATGAGTAGCGGCAATGTGTATTTGCGCCGTGATGATGGATCAACCAGTAGTGCTTATTGTAGTATCCATGATACTGCACCGATACAGTGGCGCACGCACGTTGCCCTACTCGCCCAGCACCCACAATTATTAGAAGGCAGTGTGCTTGAGAACTTGCAAATGCCTTATCAGCTACAAGCGCATCAGCATCGCAGGTTTGATATCGGCTGGCATATCGCACAGCTTGAGCAATTGCAACGCAGCGCTGACTTTTTGCAGCAAGAAATCTATCATCTATCGGGCGGCGAGCGGCAACTGGTCAACACGTTACGCCTCTTACAATTGAACCCTCGGGTGTTATTACTAGATGAGCCTACCGCGGCCCTAGATAGTGACACATCAGCCCAGCTCGTCAATCTACTCATGAACTGGTTAAAGGCAGATGAGCAGCGTACATTACTGTGGGTAACTCACGATATAAAAGACATCATGCCGTTAGCTGATCAGCATTGGCAGATGCAAGCAGGGGTATTAACTGAGATATTCTAACGTTGAGCTAAGCCTGTCATGTCACTCTTTAAAATGACTTTTCTTAACAAATTCGCATTAACGTCTATCTTATATTCGTCAGTTTATATAATGAGCCACTATGAGCGGTACAGATGACATACAAGTATTTTTAACTTACGGTGATATTGCCCTTGCCAGCAGCTTAATTATCATCGTTCTTATTATCTCTTGGCGGCTACGCTTACAGCTGACCAAAACGCTGTTAATCGCGGCTATCCGCACGGTGCTCCAGCTTAGTTTTATCGGTTTAATATTGGCATGGATTTTCGCTCGTGAACAGTGGTATGAAGTCCTGTTAATTTTGACCATCATGACCTTGATTGCAGGCGCTGCTGCCAAAAATCGTGTCAAACGTAGCTATAAAGGTTTGTTAACTGACACTTTGCTGGCAGTAAGCGCTTCGGCTATATTAGTCACTGCGATAGCCATCATGATTATTTTAAAAGTACAGCCTTGGTACACACCGCAATTCGTTATTCCTATATTGGGGCTAATATTGGGCAATTCGCTCACCGCTATCTCATTGACCAGCAACCAGTTGATTGAATCCTTTCATGAGCAGCAAGGACGTATAGAGATGATGCTCAGCCTATCTGCTCGCCCATTTGAAGCAGTGCATGAACTAATACGCGCCGCCATTGTCAATGGCATGACTCCGACGCTGAACTCTATGCTAGTCGTCGGTATCGTTAGCTTGCCCGGAATGATGACGGGTCAAATATTGGCTGGCGCTGACCCCACTCAAGCGATTCGCTATCAGATAATCACTATGTTTTTGATATGTGTGAGCAGTACGCTCGGCTGTACGATCAGCGCTTTACTCATTTATCGACGCTTTTTTAATCAAAACAAGCAACTGATATTACCTGAATAATTGAGCATAACTGCATTCAGTTGGAGTGCTGACAAATCTCTAGTTGATATATTGATGTTGGCTATGATAAATTTTTTGCTTCACTCACCCCTCTATACTCATTCATTTCTATACTTATTAAGTGACAAACAGCGCATCTATCTAATCACTTGAAATTCCATAAAAATCATATTTTTCAGCTTTATTTATGCACTGCTCAGTATTTCATACTAGTATAGTATTTGATGATATTAATGCTACTGTATTGCTTAAATGTATCATTATTTTCTGATACCTTAGTGTTAGATAACAGGTAGAGCTTATTTAAGAGCAAAAATGCTCCTATGATTAAGCGATCTGTTCGTTCAATTGACTTCATTATCCTTTAATGATTAAGTCGTTTTGTACGATAGCAATAAAATCTAGCAGCCAGTCAATAGATAAGGATATTATCACGCTCAGCGGCAAACGGTTTACGTCAGCGCTGATGTGTTTTATTGACACGGATATGACTGCTTTACGACAGAATTCACCCTATTTGAAACTTCAAGGACGCTGACTATGACGCCGAATAAACCTTGGCTTGCCCATTATCCTAATGGTGTACCAAAAACTATCAACCCCGATAGATATAGCAGCATCATGGAGCTGTACGAAGAATGCTTTGAGCGCTTTCGTCTGCACCCTATGAGTATCTGTATGGGCGTGACCCATACCTACGATGATGTTGATAAAGCTTCGATTACCGTTGCTGCATGGTTGCAGGCGCAGGGGCTGCCTCAAGGCAGTGTGGTTGCACTCATGATGCCAAACGTGCCGCAATATCTGCCAACGATGATTGGTATTTTGCGAGCGGGCTACGTTTGTACCCCAGTTAACCCACTGTATACTGGTCGTGAGCTGCGCCATCAATTAAATGATTCTGGCGCTCAGGTTATTTTTGTAGTTGATAACTTTGCTCAAGCGCTCGAACAAGTCATTGATGAGACCAATATTAAGCGTATTGTCCTATCAAAAATGGGCGATATGATGGGCTTAAAAGGCATCTTAGTAAATACCATCATTCGTCAGGTCAAACGCTTAGTGCCTAAGTACAAGTTAAATGACCCTAAACACGAAGTGACCAAGTTTCCTGATGTGCTGAAGAAAGGCAAAAGCCTGCCGTTCCACAAACCAAAAATGCAGTTAGATCAAAAAGCATTTTTACAGTATACAGGTGGCACAACAGGACTATCTAAAGGGGCTATCTTAACGCAGCGTAATATCGTCGCCGCGGCGATGCAATCAGAAGCATGGACCAAACCGATTACGTCAGAGATTAATGAGGTCTATATCAATATGGTGATGGCGTTACCGCTATATCATATTTTTGCCTTTATGCTCAGTCTACTCGGCATGCGCTCAGGCTACACCTTTATCTTGATACCTAATCCACGTGATATATCAGGATTTATTAAAACCTTATCAAAACAGCCGTTCCATATATTGCCAGCGGTAAATACCTTGTTTAAAGGCTTACTTGATCATCCAAACTTTAAAGATTTGGACTTTAGCTCACTACGCATCTCACAAGCAGGTGGCATGGCAGCAACTGAGCAGACAGCGGCACGCTGGTTAGAAGTCACTGGTTGCGCCATGATTGAAGGTTGGGGTATGACAGAAGGTGTCGCTGTAGGTACCGCTAACGTTATCACTGATCGCAAGTTTAACGGTACGATTGGTGTGCCTGTCTCTAGTGTCGATGTCATTGTCATCGATGATGAAGGCAATCGCGTTGGTGTAAACGAAGCTGGTGAGATGTGTGTAAAAGGTCCTAACGTAACCTCAGGTTATCTTAACAGAGACAGTAGTGATGACTTTACGGCAGATGGCTACTTTCGCACTGGCGATATCGTCAGCATGGATGAAAAAGGATACTTTAGATTATTAGACCGCAAAAAAGACATGATTTTGGTTTCAGGCTTCAATGTCTTTCCAAATGAGGTTGAATCAGTGATGCTAGATTGTGATGGTATTATTGATTGTGCGGTGATCGGTATTCCCGATGAACATCAAGGTGAAGCAGTCAAAATTTATATCGTCCCTGCCGATAACAATGTCACCAAGGACGTCATTAAAGAATTTGCATTGGACAATATGACTGGCTATAAATGCCCGCGTCATATCGAATTTGTCAGTGAGTTGCCAAAGAGTAATGTGGGTAAAGTATTACGTCAAAAACTGCGTGAAAAGCATATGTCTGACAACCCACAATTGTAAATAAAGAAATCATTATCAAAAAGCGTTTTACATCATATGTAGAGCGCTTTTTTTATGTGAACCCACGATTCTTATACAGAAAATCATTCCTTTGTAACTATAATGTTAATGCTTTTAAGTAATAAAATTTTTTATAAAATAGATGATTCGTATAATGATTCACAAATTTCCAAATAAAATGCCGTTCGCACCTTGTTGCTAACCGCTTATCCTCTATACGGTTACAACATATATTTTTTGCTTTATCAAACTTAATTAT
>Ga0208435_100535_pt1 | contig 10797 bp, 8 predicted proteins | sample 24_taG_FD_184097 | JGI IMG/M metagenome (GOLD analysis project Ga0208435, IMG submission 184097) | Marine viral communities from Cariaco Basin, Caribbean Sea - 24_WHOI_OMZ (SPAdes) (version 2) | ecosystem: Environmental > Aquatic > Marine > Oceanic | place: Caribbean Sea: Cariaco Basin | collected...
TTATTGTTCCATACAGAAGACTAGTTCAATAAAAATATTGGCTTAATATAACTTAATATAAAAAATTAAGTGAATACGGAAGCGTAAATTATGAGCGTACAACTGTCCAATCTAGAACACTTACCAGGTTATATCATTACTGAGCGTTTGGACGTGGTGTATGGCAGTACGGTGCGCTCAAAGCATGTGGGTAAAGACATCTTCGCCAGTCTCAAAAACATTGTAGGCGGTGAGTTGACCGCTTACACCGAGCTGTTAGAAGAGTCGCGTCAAGAAGCAATAGACCGCATGATGGTTAAGGCTGAAGCGTTAGGTGCAGATGCCATTGTCGGTATACGCTTTTCTACCTCGAGTATTGCCCAAGGCGCCTCTGAGCTTTTTGTTTATGGTACTGCGGTTAGAGCTGTTCCTGATAATGGTGCTAGCCATTTATCGAATAATACCTATCCTCCTCAGTCTGTTGCAACCCAGAGCCCTTCAATACCGCCATTACCCTCTGCTGAAACAGACAGAAATGAATTTGACCAGTAATCGGGGTCTAATAGATACTCGCAGTTTGCTACATAATAGCGATTCAACAAATAGTGATCGCTTAGAGTGCTTAAACGGCTCAAATGGCTTAAATGATGGGCATAACCCTAGGATACGGCTGTAATGGATACCGTTTCTGACTTTATTATTAATAATATCGTTTTTATCGGCTTGTTCTTTCTGGGCTGGGTTTTTGGGCGTCTTAATGAAGGGGACCATCTTAAACGCCTCGATGTGGCTGAAAAAGAGCTGGGCCATATCATTGTCTCAAGTGAGCGCTTTTATCAGCCCAAAATCAGCGATGGTACCCAAGGCATACTGGTCATGGGTAGCGTAGTCATTGCTCAAGATTACTTTAAAATGATTATTGCCCGTATTTTGAGTCTATTTGGCAAAAACCTCACCACCTATGAGACCTTATTAGATCGTGCCCGCCGTGAAGCTGTGCTGCGCATGAAATTGGAAGCTCAGTTTTTGGGCTACAATCAAGTGTATGGCTTGCGTCTAGAAGTGACCAGTATCAATCTTACCGGTAGTATGGTCGAAGCGATCGCCTATGGTACAGCCGTGTATAGCGTGGACAATCCTCGAATTCCGCCACCTCTACCTATGTAGCCATTTCATGTAGCCTTTGGCGTTGCTATTCATTTTTGTTATATATTTTTGCTATGTTGGTTTTGCTCTTTATCTACAGGCTATCAATTTATAGTTATTTATAGCGTGTCTATCCATGATACGTCTTTAGTTAACCCGTTTAACCCCTCTTTTGACCGATGCCCTGCCATTGTAGGGGCATAAATTGCGTCACCATCTAACAAAATTTCGTCATCTGCGTTAAAATCAACCTACCTGAAGATTTTATTCTTACGATTTACTTTTTTATTCGATCCTTTATTTAATTCTAATCCTTTTACACAGTCACCAACGATAAGACACTTCTATTATGAGCAATCAAAATCTTACGACATCCATCCAGTCAGCCTTAAAACAACTAGAAAATGCGTATAACCCAGGTGAAGTTGAGCAGGGTATGTATCAGCGCTGGGAAGACAATGGCTATTTTCAGCCAAAATACAACAGCGATGAGTCATTTTCTATTGCCTTACCACCACCGAACGTGACCGGTAGCTTGCACATGGGTCACGGCTTTAACAATGCCATTATGGACTCGTTAACCCGTTACCACCGTATGCTTGGCGACAACACCTTATGGCAACCAGGCACTGACCACGCCGGTATCGCCACTCAGATGGTGGTTGAGCGCCGTCTAAATGCAGAAGGCATCAAACGTACTGACCTTACTCGTGAAGACTTTATCGATAAAGTGTGGGAGTGGAAAGAGGAGTCGGGTGGTAATATTACCCGTCAGATTCGTCGTCTAGGCTCTTCAGTGGATTGGTCGCGTGAGCGCTTCACTATGGATGAAGGCTTATCAAACGCGGTAAAAGAAGTATTCGTTCGCTTGCATGAAGATGGTCTAATTTATCGTGGTAAGCGTCTGGTGAACTGGGACCCTAAGTTCCAAACTGCCTTGTCTGACCTAGAAGTTGAAAACCATGATGAGAAAGGCTCGTTGTGGCATTTCCGTTACTACTTCACCGATAAGTCAGTTAAGACTCAAGACGGTAAAGACTATGTGGTTGTGGCAACCACCCGTCCTGAAACCTTATTGGGCGATACAGCGGTTGCGGTAAACCCTAAAGATGAACGTTATGCCCACTTAGTGGGTAAGACCATTACCTTGCCAATTACTGGTCGTGAAGTTCCTATTGTCGCCGATGACTATGTGGATATCGAATTTGGTACCGGTGTGGTAAAAATCACCCCCGCTCATGACTTTAATGACTATGAGCTAGGCCGTCGTCACAATACCCCGCTTATTAATATTTTCGATAAAAATGCGCATATCTTGGCAGAGATGGAGATTTACCCAAATCTGCAAACCCGCAATCCTGAGCTTGAGACTACGCCAGAAGCCTATGTTGGTTTAGAGCGTTTTGAAGCCCGTAAGAAGTTAGTTGAGCAAGCTACTGATGAAGGCTGGCTCGACCAGATTGAAGACTATCAGCTTAAAGCCCCACGTGGCGACCGCAGTGGCGTTATCGTTGAGCCTTGGTTAACCGATCAATGGTATGTGGCAGTAGAACAATTGGCCAAACCTGCTATTGAAGCGGTAGAAGATGGCCGTATTGAGTTTGTGCCAGCCCAGTACAAAAACATGTACATGGCTTGGATGACTGACCTACAAGACTGGTGTATCAGCCGTCAGCTATGGTGGGGTCACCGTATTCCCGCTTGGTATGACAATGAGGACAATATTTATGTTGCCCGTGATGAAGCGGAAGTTCGCAGCAAATACAATCTAGATGACAGCGTTGAGCTGCGTCAGGATGAAGACGTGCTAGACACTTGGTTTAGTTCAGGCTTATGGACCTTTAGTACCTTAGGCTGGGGTGATGATACCCAAGACCAAAAAGCGCTACAAACTTTCCACCCGACCAGTGTGTTGGTGACCGGCTTTGACATCATTTTCTTCTGGGTTGCCCGTATGATCATGATGACCATGCACTTCATGAAGAATGAAGATGGTACGCCACAAGTTCCGTTCAAAACCGTCTATGTTCATGGTTTGGTGCGTGATAGCCATGGTCAAAAAATGTCGAAGTCGAAAGGCAACGTGCTAGACCCTATCGACTTAATCGATGGTATCGACTTAGAAACCTTGGTCGAAAAACGTACCAGCAACATGATGAACCCGAAAGATGCGGCGAAGATTGAGAAGCAAACTCGCAAAGAGTTCCCAGAAGGTATTCCTGCGTATGGTACGGATGCACTACGTTTCACCTTTACCTCTTTAGCCAGCACCGGTCGTGACATTAACTTCGATCTAAAACGGGTAGAAGGCTATCGTAACTTCTGTAATAAGATTTGGAACGCTAGCCGTTTCGTATTGATGAACTGTGTCGACAAAGAAGGTAACGCTCTACCTATCGATACGGCAGCCAATGCGGACGTTTGGGAATTGCCAGAAAAATGGATTATGAGCCGCCTAAATTCAACGGTTGCCAATATCCATCAGCATTATAAGCAGTATCGCTTGGATATGGTCAGCCACGATATCTATGAATTTATCTGGAATGAATATTGTGACTGGTATGTGGAGCTTGCAAAAGCCAGCCTCAATGATGATTCGGTATCAGAGGAACGTAAAGCACAAATCCGTTATGTGTTGTTACATGTGTTAGAGACGGCGCTGCGTTTTGCGCACCCAATGATGCCGTATCTGACCGAAGAGATTTGGCAGACTATTGCACCGCTATTAGATTGCAAAAATAGCGACAGCATCATGGTGGCTAAGTTCCCAGAAGTGGACGAGTCTCAAGTAAATGCTCAAGTTGAAGATGACATGACTTGGCTACAAGAGCTAATCGCTGGGGTGCGTAACATCCGTGGTGAGATGAAGCTGGGCAATGCGGTGCGTCTGCCTGTGCTACTTGAGAACATCACTGAGGAGCAACTAGAGCGTCTAAATCGTATCGAAAACCAGTTTAAAGCGCTTGCTAAAGTAGAAAGCTTAACCATCGTACAAGAGGGCGATGAGGTACCGTTATCGTCATCAAGTATGGTCGGTAAGCTTCGTGTGTTGGTCCCAATGAAAGGCCTAATTGACCCAACCGCTGAGCTTAATCGTCTGGCTAAATCACAAGAGAAGTTACAGAAGCAGGCTGATGGCATCGCCCGTAAGCTTGGCAATGAAGGCTTCGTCAGTAAAGCCCCTGCGGAAGTCGTCGAGGCGGAGAAGGCGAAGTTAGAAGAGCTAGAAGGTCAGCTCAAAGTGATGAGTGAGCAGATGGAGCAGTTAAAAGCTTTGTAATCAAAACAGAGCAAAAGCAAAAGCCTAAACAGCATGGCCTCAGCATTTACTGATTTAAACAGTGAGAAATATGCGGGTCATGCGTAGGCGATTGTTAAATACTTTGCTCGGCGCTCGTCCCTCACGCAAGGGCTAAAGCCCACAGTTTTAAAAACAATATTGGTTAAGTCTTAAAATAGATTGTTTATAAAATCGTTACAGTATTATGCTGTAGCGGTTTTTTCATTTCTAAATTTTGATAAGTACTTTTAAATACATTTTCTTTGTCATAGTTACAGTCTATTTTAGCCAGGATTAAAGCAGTATCCTCTGAGATAGAGTAATGAGAAATGTAAATTTGACAAGATAAGTATAAGGCGTGAGATGAAAACGAAAGACATTATACAGTCTATTAGAAATAATACTTTTGAAGAACAAGAAATCATTCCTAGTGAAATAAAAGTGCATGAAATACTGAGTATCTCAGATATGCACCTTCTTAAAGAGCTTGCTAAAAACCGCGAGAAATTCCAAATTTTAAGAAGAAACGAAACTTGGCAGAATAATGGTGTACGGCAATTAGTTTTAAGAAAAATGGATGAGTTGGTTACTTTCCTAAGATATATAGAAAATGGTGATTGTCGTTGTATTAAGTATCAATTTATTAAGCCCGATCCTGAAAAAGAAGAAAGCCTAGGTCTAGTTAAAATATTAAAAAAAGTACAGCATGAACGCTTTTTTGAAATTTCATATGAATGTGAATGTACCATCTGCCATACGATCTTTATCTGTCATTCAGCAGAAGAGAGGTTTCATATAGGATATTATTGGCGTAGGAAGCCTATTAAGTAAGGTACTTTACGCTAAAGTTTACAGAAAGACTGTCTCTTATAACCCATAATATTTGCAAACGATGTAAATAGCGTTAATATGAAATCACTCACTTAACCAATAAAATCAAGGAACGATTATGAGCTATCGTATGAAGATTACCGCTGCTGCCATGATCAGTAGCGCCTTATTGTTGTCAGGCTGTGCCAGTACCGGTATGGCACCTAATTCTCCTAGTAACAGCTACCAATTGCCTCAAGGTATATATGACGGCTATTGGGCCATGACCTCAGGAATGAATGGTGAAGCGGCTGTGGTTAGCTTCAAGAATGGAATGAGCTATAACTATCGTTTTCAGTGTTATATCGATGGCAGCTATAAGCAAGTAAGTGTGGAGCAGTACCAGCTTATACCTATGCAAAACTCTATAGGACTACAGTATGGAAATGAGCCAGTATTTTCATACATTAAAGTAGATAAGTTAGTACCAAAACAAGCGCTTATGTTGAATCAAACTTTTAGTAAGCCTGAGTTGCAACGTGCGTTTCCTAATGGACAAAACTTCTCTTATGTTTATAAGACCAACTTAGAACCTAATTGCTCGTTATAAATTAATTTGTCTATTAGAGATTATAGACAGATTGAATTTGAGTATACGACGTTAAATAAAACAATAAGTGATGTATTAAACCGCGACAGCCTAAGACAGTTGCGGTTTTTTATATCTGCTATAGTGAAGCTTGCCTTCACCATAAAAGAGAAACGCCGTGCCCATTATCAAACGAGCAACCAAACTACTCACCGTATGCCTAATAATAGCAAGCTTAACCGCTTGTATAACCACACCTAATCAACCAAAACTACCAACAATTAACGACACCTTATCCGATGCCGCGCTAATAACCATTGCAAAGCAGGATGACCGCCAACCACAATCGCACACATCGAGCTCAGTAATAGGCGTGCATCATGGCGTAAATGTCATTGAAGAATTCCACTGCTCAGACCTCTGCCCAGAGAACACCATACACATCGTTCACTATGATATTGACGACAAGGCTCAATGTGACCGCATTGGCGGTGTGACTAAGTCCATATTAACCCCAATTGCGATTACCGTCATGCCAAAAGATTATTGTTTTCCAGCCGTTATCGCGGACTATTGGGAAAGCTATCCTTAATGAGTCACCACTATTGAAAGATGGCTATATGGTATTTCATAATCAAATCAAATAGCTTAGTGAATTAAACGGATGCAAATAAACGAACAACAAGATATTTAAGCGTTTTGTTTAATTACCCACCTTACGAAAAATAAGAATATACGGCACAATTAGAAGATACATCACTACGCTATAAACGGCCGCTGGCAATGCAAAAGCGGGCAGCATTGTGTCCATATCTGCCGATATCGCGAGCAATCCAGAAAGCGCCAATGCCATCGTACTATTTTGAATACCGACTTCAACGCCAATGGTTTTAGCGTTTTTCCAAGACACGCCCAATAATCGTGGTAAGCCAACACCAACAATAAACAGAATTACCAATAAGGTTGTAACCATTAGTGTCAACGTACCCGTTTCTTTTAAAAGCATCTCGCGGTTACTAACAACTGCCAAAATCACTAATACGACGAACAAAACCAAAGCTACCTTCATAAAAGTATCGCGGTGTTTATTGGTAAAGCTCGATGCTTTCTCATTAATCAACATACCCAGCCCCACAGGTAGGGCAGTAATAAAAAACATTTTTAGCCCCATACTCAGTAAGCTTACTTGCCCAGACTCATCGCCCAAATAATAGCGATAAGCAAACGTGGTTAAAATAGGCACAGTGATAATGGATACTAGGCTCATTACTGAGGTCAATGCCACCGATAACGCTACATTACCATGCACCAGCTTGCTGAGCACGTTACTGGTAACACCGCCTGGGCAAAAACTTAATAACATAAAACCAAACGCAAATGCAGGGCTAGGTTTAAATAAAAGAATTAACAGTAAAGTGACTAAGGGTAGGATAACCAATTGCGATAAAAAACCAATTAAGAAAGGTTTAGGCGCTTTGAAGACGTATTTTATATCTGTCAGTTGCATTGATAACCCTAATGCAAACATGATAAAGCCTAAAACAAGTGGCAATAATGCCACGGAAAGGGAGTCCATACTAAAATCCATTTAGGTATGTAAGTTTATTCCTACCTCAAAAACAACCAAGTATAGAATAAGCTACTATTCATACATTATTATTTATATGTGATAGGGGTAAGTAGATGCAAATCGATTAAGTTTAAAAAAGGCCGTAGACTTTAGTAGAAGTTTTTGAAAAACTTGAAACAAGCTTAAAACAGCCAATAAAAACTTTCGTAAATTTACTTACTACCTGTATTTTGTTACATATCTGATTATGCCTGATTTTAGGTTTCAACGCACGTATGTTAAATCAAACTTTTAGTAAGCCCGAGTTGCAACGTGCGTTTCCTAATGGACAAAACTTCTCTTATGTTTATAAGACCAACTTAGAACCTAATTGCTCGTTATAAATTAATTTGTCTATTAGAGATTATAGACAGATTGAATTTGAGTATACGACGTTAAATAAAACAATAAGTGATGTATTAAACCGCGACAGCCTAAGACTGTTGCGGTTTTTTCATATTAAAAGACTATACTCTACTAAGATGATAATGATAAAAGGAGTTTAGAATGACAACGCCTATACAATTGACCATCGGTCAACGTCTACCGTTAGATAAGCTAAATATAGATGTATTCCAACCCATTACTGTGAAATTCGCTCGACAAAGTTTGATTGAAATTGACATCAGTTGTTTTGCGCTAGATCAATCTGGCAAACTTATTAGCGATGATTATATGGTGTTTTATAATCAGCCCCAATCTCCTTGTGGTCATATCAAACTCAATCATTACCAAAGTGAATATAGCGCTGATAAAAATGTACAAGCAGAGTTCGAACTTAATTTAACCAAGTTACCCACCCAAGTTGATAGTCTATATTTTGTGTTATCAGCAGATATGCCGTTAAACCAAGTACAATCGCTAGATATAGAAATTTACCAACAAGCTCTAAAAGCTCAAGCCAGCTATCAAGCGACAGATTTTGCCAACAATCAAGCCAGTATGCTCATTCAACTGTATCTCAAAAATGGCGTATGGCGACTGACCAATGTAGCACAAGGTTTTGATGGTGGTCTTGCATCAATTGTGAAGTACTTTGGCGGTGAAGTAGAAGACACAGAAGAAAACTATAACCAGTCGCTAAAACAAATTAATCCAGTAGCAGAATCATCCAATCAAATTAATACAACAGTAGCCAAAGTATCACTTGAAAAAGTAATGCTAGAAAAAGCACCCAAATTGGTAAATCTTGCTAAAAAGGCCAGTATTTCGCTTGAAAAACGTCAACTACAACAGTTAACGGCTAAAGTCGCTTTGGTATTGGATGCCAGTGGTTCTATGCACCAGCAATACAAACAAGGACGAGTACAAGAAGTAGTGAATCGATTATTGCCATTAGCAGTGAGTTTTGATGATGACCAATCATTAGATTGTTGGGCGTTCGGCGAGAATGCACTACATTTGGGTGAAGTTAGCTTACAAAATTATGAGGGCTTTATTAACAGCGTACAAGGTGGTTGGCGAGACTGGAAGCTTGGCGCAAGGACTAATAATGAGGCGACCACTATAGAAATGGTAACAGAATTTTATAAACAAGATGGCCTTGAGATACCTGCCTATATCTTATTTATTAGTGATGGGGGTGTTGCTAATAGTAAAGGTATTGCCAAAATTATGACTGAAGCCGCCAAACTTCCTATTTTTTGGCAATTTGTGGGTTTGGGTGGGCGTAACTATGGCATATTAGAAAATCTAGATGACATGACAGGTAGGGTAGTTGATAACTGTAATTTCTTTGCGCTAGATGATTTGAGTGATATGAGCGAAGAGGCGCTATACGAGAACTTATTAGAAGAATTTCCAGAATGGCTGAAAGAAGCAAAAAGTAAGGGCATCCTTCAAGCCTAGTAAGACCTATCTTAAGTTTTACCTTAAGCACCAAATTTTTTAAGACGCTTCCTTTATAATCTCGATCTATGGTCAAAACCACAGAAAAGCCACCAATTTGGTGGCTTTTCTAATTTTATGGGATTAGAATTGCACCTTTTTTCAGTTTTTGATTGCCTGTCGCCCATTTGATTAATGGGCGACACCACAAAAGAGGTGCCTGTGTTTAATAAAAGAAACCTAGTCATGATGTTCTGCCAAATGGCGTTCGGTTTGTCTTTTTATGGGGTCATGATCGTCTTGACGCCCTTTTTCCTTGAAGAGTTGCAATATAGCGAAGCCGACACATTAATGGTCATAGGGGCCTTTGGGGCAGTAGGGACGTTGTTTTCTATCGCTGGCGGGGTGATTGGCGACCGTCTGTTGGGGGCGTATCGCTCTTTGGTCGTGGGTTATATTGCATTTACCCTAGGCTATGTGCTGCTGTTAATTAGTGCTGTCAGCATTAATGTGGCTATGAGTCTGATGGGTATTGCTTTGGCCAGTTATGGTCGTGGCCTGATGTCACCGAACTATCCTACTTTATTCCAGACCACTTTTTCTTCACAAGAGGATTTTGAAAAAGTATATCCGATTAATTACTCGGTGAATAACTTAGGCGCATTTGTGGGTCAATACGTTTTCCCATTTTTGACCTTGATAATCGCTTATAAAGGTAACTTTATGCTGGCGACAATCATGACCGGACTCAGTGTGTTATCGCTAATTGTGCTACGTAAGCCTTTGATCTCTGGTGCGGATGACATTGATAAAACCCCAGTGCCACTAAACAACTGGATAAAGTTTGCTTTATTAAGTATGGCGATGTTGGCCGTTGTGTTTTATATGTTTAGTGACATGGACAGAGGGCAGTATATTGTCTACGCAATCAGCGCGGCGGCCATTGGTTATTTTATAAAGCTCATGCTAGCTTCGACAGCCCGTTCTACTGCGTTGCGTATGGGTACAATCCTAATCATGATTCTTCTGACCGTTGCTTTCTTTGTTTATTATGGTCAAATGATGACATCGATGACTCTAGTGGCCATTAATACCATGCGAGGCGATTTGTTTGGGATAATTCCTATTCAACCTGAAGGGTCGATGGTGATGAATCCGTTATGGTGTGCCGTTGCCGGTCCGGTAATCGCCTTTATTACTAATCGCTTGGAAAAACGAAATATATTTATCAGTACCGCCACCAAAGTAGGCTTTTCTTTTATTCTAACCACCATTGCGTTTGCCATCATGACTGCCGCCTTATTGAATATTGGGGAAGATGTGGTGTTACGACCAGAAGTATTCTTATTGGTGCATTTCTTCCAAGCTTTCGCTGAGGTTATCGTGGGCAGCCTGGTAGTGGCTTATATTCTTTCGGTAGCGCCCAAAGCCATCTCTAGCTTTTCGGTAAGCTTGTTCATGGTGGCCATGGCGTTTAGTGGCATTGTTGGCGCCGTACTCTCGACTCATATTGCTTTAGACAAAGGCGCAAAATTGACTCAGGCCATCGCGGTAGAA
>Ga0208435_100536_pt1 | contig 10776 bp, 6 predicted proteins | sample 24_taG_FD_184097 | JGI IMG/M metagenome (GOLD analysis project Ga0208435, IMG submission 184097) | Marine viral communities from Cariaco Basin, Caribbean Sea - 24_WHOI_OMZ (SPAdes) (version 2) | ecosystem: Environmental > Aquatic > Marine > Oceanic | place: Caribbean Sea: Cariaco Basin | collected...
TTTTACGCTCAGTTTTATGGTATGACCATTATTGTGAATTGAGTCTATTAGCAAAGATAAGTAGGAGTAAGCAGAGGCAATAGGCCTGTCATTAACTTGTCCAATTCGGCAATAAACTCGATACGCGCTGGCATCAAAATCATCGCTAAACATTAAGTGTAACATGAAAATTTGTGCGGTGAGCGCAAAAAAACCTCACTGTAAGCTGAGTGAATTAAATGGTGATATAACGCAGATAAATAGCCAATAAAATAAATGGTTTACCGCTATCATATTGCTCCTAGCCTGTTGTTGGTCAGCAGATTATTAGCGATATTTATCTATTGGCTGGCTACTTAACGGATATTTAACTGTCAGTAGTGACAAATGCTGGCAAGAAAGTTTCGCTGATCAGCAGCTGGCGACCATACCAATCATAACGTGTTTGCCGTTGCCAACCTTCAGCAGTCTGCTGGATAAAACGCTGATTGGGCAAAGTCCGGCTGCGTTTAAATAACACATAACCGATGGGTGTACCTTTAAGCTGCTGTAGACGGCGGGCGTGACCTTTGAGACTGGGTAACGGAAAGATACTTTGCGCGGCCACCCACGGATGCTCGTCATTGCCATATAGTTGCGCTTCACGCACCCATGCTAGCATGGGACGATTTAGCATGGCACCTGTGACATTCAATTGTTTTTTTTGTGCCAATGACAGCAATCGGTAGCCCTCAAAGCTACGCTCCACGCGCAAGGGCTGCCCTGCTTTCACTTCCAACACCGCCGTGAGAGAGCCTGCGACATTGAGCCACGAGAGTAGCTCACTAGGAGGAGACAAATGGGTAAGACAAATAAAAGGAGTACTGGACATAGTTAACGGCTAATAGTGACATAATAATAAAAAAGAAAGCGAGCGTTAGGCGTATTAAGCAAAGCCTATTGAGTGGTATCAAAGGCTGGCATATTATCCGCATTAAAGGGCAATGCCTCAAACGCTTGCTGACGATACTGCGCCATATGCTCACGGTCTTGGGCGCAAAAATTGGCGATAGCTGGCACAAAACGTGGGTCATAAATACGGTGGATAGAGTGTGTCGTCGTTGGAATAAAACCACGAACCAGCTTATGCTCGCCTTGCGTACCCGGATCAAAATACTTAAGCCCTTGCTCGACGGCAAATTCAATACCTTGATAATAACACAGCTCAAAGTGTAAGCTGTCGTACTCACCCAGTGCCCCCCAATAGCGACCATAAAGAGTGGCATTTTCGCTATGGCGATCATCGTATAAAAACAAGCTACTGGCTATAATTTCACCAGAGGCATCTAACGCTTGTGCGAGCATTAAGTGCTCAGACATAGTCGCTGCCAGTGCCATAAAAAAATCTATCGTCAAATAAGGCTGTTGTCCACGTACTGCATAGGTCATCACATAACAATGATAAAAGGCTTTCCAGTCCTCGTCAGTAATAGCATCACCGCATTTACGTTGGCAGCTGATGCCTTGCTCAGCAACCTTACGACGCTCAGCACGGATGGTTTTGCGTTTTTTGGCTTTTAGCGTCGCTAAGAATGCTTCAAAATCAGCAAACGGTTGGCAGTCTTGTAGCAAGTCTTTATTTTGCCATAAGAACTGGCAGCCTTGACGTTCCAGTATAGGCATGTCAATTGCGGTTGATTCTAAACCATTATCTTGAGCGGCTAGCAAATGCGCTATATCAATATCAGTAGGCATAGATGCCGTCGCAATCTTTGCCAGCTCAGGCGTAATAAATAATCCATGCCAGCTTGAGGCACCTACTTGCTGAGCAATATCATCGACGCCTGCGATAGCTGTCTTTATAATGTCGGTGGTTAACGTCTCACCTTTTGCCAACCAAAGCCGCTGACCCGTAATCGGTGTATAGGGCACGCTAGTAACCAGCCTTGGATAATAATCCACCCCATAACGCGCATAGGCTTCTGCCCATGAATGGTCAAACACAAACTCGCCACGATGATGACCTTTGAGGAATACTGGCAACACCGCCACAGGATGCGCGACTGTTTGCGCAGCTTCGTTAATCGCAGAATGATTTTCACTATGGTTTTCACTATGGTTTTCACTATGATCAGCGTGGTCTATCGAGCTGCCGCTTTGACTATCTGCGACACGATGTACCAACACAAATATCGGCAACCAGCCTGCCTGCTCACCAATCGCGCCAGTGTCAGCTAACGCTTGCCAAAAAGCAAACGACATAAAAGGGGTATCGGGGGTTTGCCAGTCTGTTTGACTCTGCCAGCTGGTGTCATTGAGTAATGCATATTGTAAACTCATAATACTCACTATTTATTTTTATATGGGCGTAGTTTTTTATACCTTGTTTCGTATATGACTAGCCTAGCAAAATTCTACTCAAACTCTGTCACAATTATGCTCTCATAATTGTCAGATATTACGAATAAAATAGGTAACAATGCACTCTCGATAATAAAAGCTACCCCAGTAAAGTCACCTCTAAAAACATAGATAATTTGGTTTGTCAGCTCATGTCTGACAGAAGAGTAAGAATCACTTAGTCACGATTCATATCTATGATATGACTGGCAGTTTTTTGAATAATGATTGTATTATTCATCGTTTTATGATGAATATTAGCAGGCAGTGTTTGTATAGAAAGGATGAAATTTTTATCGATGACTGGTAGAATAAGGCTCTTAACAGCTTAATGTAATTAAGACATATTAGAAACAACCGAAAACACTACACTTAGTTCATTATGCGATATTGACATCGTATCAGATTTATAATCAGTTAACTATGATGTAGCGTCCGCACTCTATTTTTAAGTCATTCATATGAGCAGGTCGTTCAGACAAGACAGTCAAACTGCCGCTTAACGAAGAAAAATTCTAAGCAGACTCGATGGTCTCCAAGAAACTGGCTACAAAAAGCTCGCGACACATTATTTAGTATCGTTGCATGATCCATTATTACATCAGAGCTGCATGGAATTATTAACTTATATTTGAGCCTTATTATTAATTACAACTAAAAGGAATGCCCAACTAATGTCTAAAATTATTTATACAAAAACTGACGAAGCACCAGCGCTAGCAACCTTATCATTTTTGCCAATTGTAAAAGCCTTTACTCAAACAGCAGGTATCGAAGTTGAAACCAGCGATATCTCTGTTGCTGCCCGTGTGTTGGCTGAGTTTCCAGAGTACTTAACGGAAGAGCAGCGCGTTCCTGATAATCTGGCTGAGCTGGGTCGTCTGACTCAAGATCCAGACACCAATATCATTAAACTGCCTAATATCAGTGCTTCTGTTGGACAGCTAAAAGCTTGTATCAAAGAGTTGCAAAGCAAAGGCTACGCTATCCCTGATTTTCCAGATGATCCTAAGACAGAAGAAGAAGAAGAGATCCGTAAGCGTTACGGCAAAAGCTTGGGCAGTTCTGTCAACCCAGTATTGCGTGAAGGCAACTCAGATCGCCGTGCACCAAAAGCGGTTAAAAACTATGCACGCAAGCATCCACACTCTATGGGTGAATGGAAGCAATGGTCACAGACCCACGTATCGCACATGCACAGTGGCGATTTCTATGCTGGTGAGCAATCTATCACTTTGGATAAAGCACGTAGCGTACGTATGGAGCGTGTCGCTGAAGATGGCACTATTCATGTCTTCAAAACAGGCATTGCCTTGCTGGACAAAGAAGTCATCGACTTGATGTTTATGAGCAAAAAATCATTACTTGAGTTTTATGAGCGTGAAATGGAAGATTGCCGTGAAGCTGGTATCTTGTTTTCACTGCACGTAAAAGCCACTATGATGAAAGTATCGCATCCTATCGTGTTTGGTCATGCGGTCAAAACTTATTATAAAGATGCCTTTAATAAGCATGGCGCTTTCTTTGACGAGCTAGGTATCAACGTCAACAACGGCATGGCAAGTTTGTACGAAAAAATCGCTGAGCTACCTGCCAGTAAGCGTGAAGAAATCGAACGCGATTTACATGCTTGCCAAGTGCATCGTCCACGCCTAGCGATGGTTGATTCATCAAAAGGTATCACCAACTTCCATTCACCAAGTGATGTGATTGTTGATGCGTCTATGCCAGCGATGATTCGTTCAGGCGGTAAAATGTGGGGCGCTGATGGCAAAATGTATGACTGTAAAGCGGTCATGCCTGAGTCTACTTTTGCTCGTATCTATCAAGAAATGATTAACTTCTGTAAATGGCATGGCAATTTTGATCCAACGACGATGGGTACGGTTCCTAACGTTGGTTTGATGGCGCAAAAAGCCGAAGAGTATGGCTCTCATGACAAGACTTTTGAGGCGAGTGGTTCAGGATTGGCTCGTATTGTCGATGAAGATACTGATGAGGTATTGCTTGAGCAGCAGGTTGAAAATGGCGACATCTGGCGCATGTGTCAGGTTAAAGATGAGCCTATCCAAGATTGGGTAAAACTTGCCGTACGCCGTGCCCGTGAATCAGATACACCAGTTATCTTTTGGCTAGACCCTTATCGCCCACATGAGAACGAGTTGATCAAAAAAGTTCAAACTTACTTAAAAGATCATGATACTACAGGCCTGCATATTGAAATCATGTCACAGGTTCGTGCGATGCGTTATACGCTAGAGCGCGTTGCCCGTGGTCTGGATACTATCTCTGCAACTGGTAATATTTTACGTGATTACTTGACTGACTTGTTCCCAATTTTAGAATTAGGAACCAGTGCGAAAATGTTGTCAGTCGTACCATTAATGAAAGGCGGCGGTTTGTTTGAAACGGGCGCTGGTGGTTCTGCACCTAAACACGTTCAACAGCTACTAGAAGAAAACCATTTACGTTGGGATTCATTGGGTGAGTTCTTAGCCTTGACCGTCTCTTTGGAGCATTTGGCCAGTCACGATAACAATGCTAAAGCGCAAATCTTGGCGGATACATTGGACACGGCGACAGAGAAACTGTTGTTAAACAACAAAGGTCCATCACGTAAAACAGGTGAAATCGATAACCGTGGTAGTCATTTCTATCTGGCGATGTACTGGGCACAAGAGCTTGCAGCACAAGATAAAGATGCTGATCTAAAAGCAAAATTTGCACCGCTGGCAGAAAAACTTGAGAGCAACGAAGCTGCTATCGTCAAAGAGCTAAATGAAGCTCAAGGCAAGCCTGTAGACTTGAAAGGTTACTACTTGGCAGACGAAGCATTGGCTGAACAAGCGATGCGTCCAAGCACGCTATTCAATGCAGCAATCGCCTCATTGTAATTGAGTTGTGTGCTCATACAGCAGATAATTGGGCTTAATTTTCTTTACTTATAAAGACTTTTGAACCCAGTTAAGCAAAATAAAAACACCGCTTAGGTCTCAGACTTAAGCGGTGTTTTTTATGCTTGAACATAAGACAGTACGTTTAAAACGTTACTTTTAAAATACCACTTATAAACAGCAAAAAACTGCCAATAAAAAAGCCACCTACATAACTGTAGGTGGCTTTTTGACATTGATAAGTTCAACGATACTTTTGTGAATATTGATACTTTTATCAATAGTATAAAATTCTGATAACTGCTGACTCAGCTCTATATACTTTTTAAACATCCATGTGCTTGATAACCGCTTTACCAAACTCAGAAGTACTGAGCAAGATAGCATCTGGCATGAGGCGCTCAAAGTCATAAGTGACCGTTTTATTAGCAATCGCACCTTGGATACCACTGATAATGAGATCAGCGGCTTCTGTCCAGCCCATGTCTCGTAACATCATCTCAGCCGATAAAATCAATGAGCCAGGATTTACTTTATTCTGACCCGCATATTTAGGTGCTGTGCCATGAGTTGCCTCATAAACCGCAATTGCACCGCCTTTGTTAGCGCCCGGTGCGATACCAATACCGCCCACCTCGGCTGCTAGGGCATCTGAGATATAATCACCGTTTAAGTTTAGCGTCGCAACGACTGAATAATCCTCAGGACGCATCAAGATTTGCTGCAAAAAGGCATCAGCAATAACATCCTTGATAATAATATCATTGCCTGTTTTTGGATTTTTCATTGTCATCCAAGGACCACCATCTAATAATTCTGCATCGAAGCGTTCTGCTGCCAGCTCATAGCCCCATTCCTTAAATGCGCCTTCGGTATACTTCATAATATTGCCTTTGTGCACTAAAGTCACACTGGGCAAATCATTATCGATAGCATGTTGAATGGCTTTACGCACCAGACGCTGCGAACCTTCTTTGGATACTGGCTTGATGCCAATACCGCAATCATCATCGAAGCGGATCTTCGTAACGCCCATCTCTTCTTTTAAGAATTTGATGATTTTCTTAGCATCCTCACTGCCCGCTTTCCATTCGATACCTGCATAGATATCTTCTGAGTTTTCACGGAAAATGACCATATCTGTCAGCTCAGGATGCTGAACAGGACTTGGTACACCTTCAAACCAACGAACTGGGCGCTGACACACATAGAGGTCAAGCTCTTGACGTACCGCCACATTCAATGAGCGAAAACCACCGCCAACTGGCGTGGTCAATGGGCCTTTGATACTGATAACATAGTCTTTTAAAATCTCTAGCGTCTCGCTTGGCAGATAGTCACCATCATATATTTTAGCGGCTTTTTCGCCAAGATAAGCCTCCATCCAAATGATGGACTGTTTGCCATGATAAGCTTTTTCCACTGCCGCATTGACCACTTTTATCATGACAGGCGTGATATCGATCCCGATGCCATCGCCTTCAACGAACGGGATGATAGGATGATTGGGTACATTTAGCGACAGATCAGCGTTCACGGTAATTTTTTCGCCGTCTCTTGGGACGATAACCTTCTCATAAGACATGGATAAAACTCCTTGGTTGTATGTTAGATATCGCAAGCATCCTTAGCACTCTGTTATGCTAGCCACTCTATTATGATTATTTATACCGCTTTAAACACGGATTGGCCAAACTAAAAACTCTGAGCAATAGGTAAGTTGCGATATGCTGATAAATGATTTAAAAAATCAATAAGTAAAATAGTGATGCACTGAATAATCATTTATTGACTTAACGATACTGCAAAAATCCCTTTAGTAAAATAGCATCCACACAGACTGTTATAATAACGCGCAAAATAACAAAGATATTTTATATAAAATCAACAAATTTGCAGCTTATAGCGTTGATTTAAAAAAACAACGTTTTATTAGGGTGTGTCCTCGTTTTAAAAATCGTAAATTGAGGACACGCCCTACCCTCAAAATATGCACAAAATAATGATTCAAATTTAGGAAATCCCAAACCATGTCAACCTCTAGTCTGATTTTATTCAACAAACCTTATGGGGTGCAAAGTCAATTTCGTGATGACAGCAACAATGATCACACCACCCTATCACAGTATTTTACCGATAAGTCTTTACGGATTGCTGGTAGGCTTGATGCCACCTCAGAGGGCTTGCTGATTTTAACGAGTGATGGTCGAGTCAATAAAGCCATTACCCAGCCACCTTCTGCTGCTAATTTTGCAAAAAACCGTCATAAGCAAGGCAAAACTTACTTGGTGCAAGTTGAAGGTACAGCAACGCCAGCGCAGTTGAATGAGCTTGCCTCTGGCGTACATTTAAAAGATGGCAAGACACTACCTGCGACGGCTCTCATGGTAGAAGAGACAAACTTACCCATTGATTTATGGCAACGTGAGCCGCCTATTCGTGAGCGTAAGAATATACCGACTTCATGGCTCATGCTGACGATTTATGAAGGTAAGAATCGCCAAGTCAGACGTATGACAGCGCAGGTTGGACTGCCTTGCCTGCGTTTGATACGCTGGTCAGTGGCAGGGTTTGAATTGGGTGATTTAGCCGTTGGTGAGTTTGTGCGCATTCATCTCACTAGCGAACGCTGTCAGCAATTAGGCATTCTCGATTAATTATTACTATCAATCTACTGGTATCTCATTGCTGATTGCTCGTGACTGGCATCTGCTTATTAGGGCATATCCTTATTTCTATCAGCTTTTTTAAATAAGAATACGTCTTAGTCATTGGCTTTGATAGCAATTAAACCCAATTACGACTTGCTAAACATCGCGTCTCGAACGAGCAAGGTTTATCTGCTAAGCTTCAGAACACCATTATTTAGGTATCATAAGTCTCATCCACTTATCATTTGATTTTTTATTATAGGGATATGTTATGTTTGCTTCTCGTCGTTGGATCTTGTTGGCCACTAGCGTTTCTACAGCGCTTATACTGAGCGCCTGTCAGCCGACAAAAGACAACGATGACACAGATTCTAATGCAGCGACCCCACCTGTGACTGATATCGTCGATGCTCCAAATGACATTGACGCTGACAACGAACTAGTAGCTGGCGAAAACAGCGCAGAAGAGAGCCAAATGACTGACATACTCAGAGACTATACAAGGTCGATGACTAGAATGCATGATGAGATGATAATCGGTATGGGTTATAACGATCCTGATACAGCCTTTGCTAAAGCGATGCTTGGACACCACCGCGGTGCCGTAGAAATGGCAAAAATTCAGCTGAAATATGGTACTGACGAAGAGATGCGTCAATTGGCACAAGAGATTATCGCCGCTCAGCAAGTTGAAATCGATATTTTGAATAAATGGCTTGCTAGCCACCCTGATACAGCCAAACCTAAACCCAATACTGAAGCGATGCAACAAGCATATGCGAGGAGCATGGATGTCTTAAATGGCGACATGGTGTTGGGTATCGCTGATCCTGTCCCCGACATGGCATTTGCACGCGCTATGCTACCGCATCATATCGGCGCGGTAGAGATGGCAAAGATTCAGCTAACCTATGGCACTGACGAAGAGATGCGTCAATTGGCACAAGATATCATCGATGGTCAGCAGACTGAGATTGCGCATATGCAACAATGGATTGTAGACGCTAATGCAGATAACAAGGCTAAAGAGACACAGGGCACAAGTGAAGCGGATAATCATCAGCAATCTGAGCAAGCTGCTTCTTAGGTGCTGAATTACTAAACGCTGACTTAGCTGTTAATTTTTAATAAACCTTAAAAGACTGCCAGTCATTACACAAAGCCCCTGCCAAATAATATTATTTGGCAGGGGCTTTAATTTTTAATAAATTATTGACCAGAATAGTGAGAACAAGTACATTCACATTAATACATTTAGCAATGTATTTAACTTTGATAACGCTCTATAGCGTTAAGCCATGCTTGCCAGCCTGCATCGACTGGAGAAGAGTTATCACTGACTTCTGACGATTGATTTGCTTGTGCCAAGTGCAAGCTCACTTTATGCGGAGATGCTTTGTCAATGGCTTCATTAGCCGCTTTAGGCAGCACATTAACACGCATCAACTCATCACGGCGAAACAGATGACACTCAATGTCACGCTCCATATTACTCAGCAACGCCAATTGTTTACTGTCAGCTTTGATACCGTCAAGCGCCACAATGACATCATTCGCTGAAATACCCGCTCTAGCAGCGACACTAGCACGTGTCACGCGATTGACTTTGAGTCCAGCAGGTGTTTCAGTACAGCGCATGCCCCAAGGCACATGCTTGTCAGCCGTCTCTTTGCTATTGCTATGCATGTTAATGCCGTTTGCCGCCAGCAGCGCTTCAATTGGCAACTCTTCAACACCATTGACATAACGATACTCAAAGTCTTCCCAATCCTCTATGGGCATGAACTGCCCAATGACTGTACCCATATCAGCACTATTGATGCCAATGCGTTTATTGTCGTTTTGCTTTGCTTGAGTATAAAAAGCCTTGACCACATCAAACAGACGATAGCGACCATTGCTCTTTTGGAGCAGTGTTAAATCTAAGCATAACGCCACCAATGCACCTTTGTTGTAATAACTGATACCAGCATTGCCTGTATTTTCATCGTTACGGTATAGCTTAATCCACGCATCAAAGCTCGATTCTGCAACGCTTTGATACGCGCGACCCGCGGTTTGATAGTAACGATTAATTTGCTCAGCCAGTAGCTTGAGATAGCTTGGCTTATCAATCACGCCCGACGCTTGTAACATAAAGTCATCGATATACGAAGTAAAGCCCTCAAATACCCATAGCAGTGGTGTAAATGCCTCGCGGCGCAAATCGACATCCAACATAACATCTGGGCGTACCGTTTTGACCCACCACGAATGAAAATACTCATGGCTGCATAAGCCCAAAAATCGCTGATAATCGGTGCTTGGTATTTTTGGCTCATCAAGAGTTGGTAAGTCTCGGCGCGGCGTAATGAGACTGGTCGAATTGATATGCTCAAGTCCACCATAATCCTGACCACTGGCAAAGGTCATAAACGTATAATCATTAAATGGCGCATCACCCAACCAATCTAAATAGCACTGACAGATCTGAGTGACATCCTGCTGTAGCCTGCCCATATTGGCACTGTGCTTACCTGAGAGGTAAAAACGATGATGTAGCGTCTGATGCGTACTGTCTTGAATAATAAAGTCAAACTTATCTTGTTCTGCAATCTCAAAAGGGTAATCAATAAGGTCGTGATAACTGCCTGCTTGTAGTCCATAGCTATGCTGCCCATCAAGGCGTAGATGAGTAGACTCTAACCCACATGCCAATAGCAGCCGACTCTCGTCTTTACCTGCTAAAAATGCTGCAGGCACTGCCAAACTGACTTGTACAGCTCGATGCTCCTGCCCTTCTACAGCCAATGCCAGTGAGGTGAAATTCCCATACAAACGTTGCTGATCGACATAGGCAGTACGTACCGATAAATCATAGCAGTAGACTTCAT
>Ga0208435_100540_pt1 | contig 10734 bp, 7 predicted proteins | sample 24_taG_FD_184097 | JGI IMG/M metagenome (GOLD analysis project Ga0208435, IMG submission 184097) | Marine viral communities from Cariaco Basin, Caribbean Sea - 24_WHOI_OMZ (SPAdes) (version 2) | ecosystem: Environmental > Aquatic > Marine > Oceanic | place: Caribbean Sea: Cariaco Basin | collected...
GGGCAGCAGGTCACGCTGAACGCCTTCTCGGGATACGTCCGACGAGGTGTTTTCAGAGCGCTTGGCCACCTTGTCGATCTCGTCCAGAAACACGATGCCGTTTTGTTCAACGGCTAATAGCGCCTTCTGCTTGATCTCTTCCTCGTTCACCAGCTTGGCGGCTTCTTCTTCCTTCACCCGCTTCATGGCGTCGGCCACTTTCATCTTACGGGTTTTGCGCTTGTCCGAGGCCATGTTCGAGAACATGCTCTGCAGCTGGTTGGTCATTTCTTCCATACCCGGAGGCGCCATGATCTCAACGCCGGGGCCGCTGCTGCTCAGATCAATGTCGATTTCCTTATCGTCCAGATCGCCTTCGCGAAGTTTCTTGCGGAACATCTGACGGCTAGCGGAATCGTTGTTGCGGGCGCTGTCTTCATTGAAATCACGGGCAGGCGGCAACAGGGCATCCAGAATACGCTCTTCGGCGGCATCCAGGGCCTGATTCTCGTGGCGTTTCATCTCCTGTTCACGGAGCATCTTAACGGCCATATCCGCCAGGTCACGGATGATGGATTCCACGTCGCGGCCCACGTAACCCACTTCGGTAAATTTCGTGGCTTCCACCTTCAGGAAGGGGGCGTCTGCCAGCTTCGCCAAGCGGCGAGCGATTTCGGTTTTACCGACACCGGTGGGGCCGATCATCAAAATGTTCTTCGGGGTGATTTCATCGCGCAGGCTGCTGTCCAGCTGCATCCGGCGCCAACGATTACGCAAGGCGATGGCGACGGCGCGCTTGGCCTCTTGCTGGCCCACGATGTGTTTGTTCAGTTCGTGAACGATTTCACGGGGAGTCATTGCAGACATGGTCGCTCCGGTCAGTCTTGGATGGGCAGCACTTCCAGAGTGCGGTTCTGGTTGGTGTAGATGCAGATGTCTCCTGCAATTTCCAGAGCCTTCTCGGCAATTTCGTGTGCACTCAGATCGGTGTTTTCAAGCAATGCGCGGGCGGAAGCCTGAGCAAAGGGGCCGCCGGAACCAATGGCGATCAAGCCTTGCTCCGGCTCAATCACATCGCCATTACCGGTAATGATTAAAGAGGCGGTTTTATCGGCTACGGCCAGCAGGGCTTCCAGCTTGCGCAGGGCACGGTCGGATCGCCAGTCTTTGGCGAGTTCTACGGCCGCTCTGGTCAGGTTGCCCTGATGCTTTTCCAGCTGGGCTTCGAAGCGCTCAAAAAGGGTGAAGGCATCGGCGGTGCCGCCAGCAAACCCGGCAATCACCTGGCCGTTGTACAGCGTGCGTACTTTGCGGGCATTGCCTTTCATGACGGTGTTGCCCAGTGAAACCTGGCCATCACCTCCCATAGCGACTTCGTCGTCACGACGGACGGAAACAATCGTAGTCATTTTGGCTCCAGTTGCCTGATGAAGATTGGTATTCAGACGTTATGGAGGCGCTTGAAGTGAATTCAACCTTTCTTCGGAATCTTTCGGACCAGAGGCTGAATATTTATGTCTACCAGCTTATCAACGGCGGAGTTCATCTGGCTTCGTGAGGTGAAGGGGCCCACGTTCACGCGGAACCACTCGCTGCCGTTGTCCTGAACCACGTGCTGAACGTGCGCGCGCAGGCCTTGAAAAGCGATCTGAGCACGCTGGCGCTCGGCATCTTGTTTGCTGCGGAAAGAGCCGGACTGAACTACATAATCGTAGGCTTGCTTGGCGGGGCCGGGGGTGTATTCTTCAACCTTGGGCGGAACCACCTCCGATTCGGGCAGCATTTCGTAGAACCGGAAATCACGCTCTTTGCGCGCGGTTTGCGCCGGGGGCTGCTTCTGTGGGGCTTTGGGTTGCGCTTGTTGTGCCTGCGACGGCGACACCTGCTGAACCTCCTGCCCCGTGGGCAGCGTGTTCAAATACACGATGAAACCTATAAAGCCGCCGACAGCGGCCAGAGACAGAATCCACTTCACAGACAAACCACCCTGTTGAGAGTGCGAAGGCGCGCTGCGTTTCGGCTTAGCCGCAGGCTTATTGCCTGCCGGGGCATGTCGCTTTCGGGGCGCAGCAGCACCTTTGCCGGAAGGTCGGTCTTTCTTGGCATAATCTCTGGCCATGAGCTGCTTACATCTCCTCTGGGGCGCTTACGCCCAGCAGGCCTAAGCCGTTCTCGATCACCTGACGCACCGCCAGGTACAAGCTTACCCGGGCATCGCGAAGCGCGGTGTCTTCAATCAGCACTTTGTGGGCGTTGTAGTAAGTATGGAACTGACCCGCCAGATCACGCAGGTAGTGTGTCAGGTGGTGCGGTTCACGCTGAGCGGCGGAGTTGGCAATCAGTTCCGGGTATTTCGCCAACTGGTTCGCCAGCTCTTTTTCTTCGCCCAGTGTCAGCAGGCTCAGGTCGCCCACACACTCGGTACGGCCACGCTGAACGCCTTCGGCTTCCAGCTTGCGCAATACGCTGCAAATCCGAGCGTGGGCATACTGGATGTAATACACCGGGTTTTCATTGGTCTGGGAGCGGGCCAGATCGATATCGAAGGTCAACTGGGAATCTACCCGGCGCGCTGCCAGGAAAAAGCGAGTGGCATCGCGGCCCACTTCATCGATCAAATCACGCACGGTAACGTAGCTGCCGGCACGCTTGGAGATTTTTACTTCTTGCCCGGAACGGGTGACCATCACCATCTGGTGCAGCACATAGTCTGGCCAGCCCTGCGGGATGTCAGCTTTCAGTGCCTGCAAGCCAGCGCGAACCCGCGTCACGGTGGAGTGGTGGTCTGCACCTTGCTCGTTAATTACGGTGGTAAAACCGCGCTGCCACTTATCGAGATGGTAAGCCACGTCTGGCAGGAAGTAGGTGTAGCCACCGTCTTTCTTGCGCATCACGCGGTCTTTGTCATCGCCGAACTCGGTGGTTTTCAACCACATGGCGCCGCCATCTTCGTAGGTGTAGCCATTTTCCTGCAGGCGCTTAACGGTAGCTTCCACCTTGCCGTCTTCGTACAGGGAAGATTCGAGGAAGTACACGTCAAACTGAACACCAAAGGCTTTCAGGTCCAGATCCTGTTCCCGGCGCAGGTAAGCAACGGCGAATTCGCGAATGGCGGCTTGGTCATCCGGGTCCGCTTTGGCTGTAACTTCACGGTCGTCTGCGACCACGGTTTCACCGGCCAGGTAAGCATTGGCCACGTCAACAATGTAATCGCCCCGGTAGCCGTCTTCCGGCCAGCTTTCGTGCTCTGGCGTCAGGCCTTTCACCCGGGCCTGAACCGACAGCGCCAGGTTGTTGATCTGGGCACCGGCATCGTTGTAATAAAACTCGCGGGTAACATCGTAACCGTTGGCTTCCAGCAGACGGCACAGGCAGTCGCCGATCGCCGCGCCACGGCCGTGACCCACGTGCAGCGGGCCAGTCGGGTTGGCGGAAACAAACTCCACCTGAACCTTTTCACCCTTGCCATTGTTGTTGCGGCCAAACTGCTCGGCTTCACCCAGAATCGTGTTCACAATCCCGAACGCACTTGCCGTGCTCATGAAAAAGTTGATAAACCCGGGCCCGGCAATCTCTACCTTTGAAACCGCGTCGCTCTCCGGCAAAGCAGCGATCAAAGCTTCGGCCAGCTTTCGCGGAGGGCAGCCAGCGGCTTTGGAAGCTACCAAGGCAATGTTGCAGGCGTAATCCCCGTGGGATTTGTCCTTGGTGTTGCCAACCTGTGGCGAGAAGGTTTGGTCAGCCGGCAGGGTGCCTTCAGATTGAAGGGTGGCCAGTGCGGACTGGAGAAGCTCGGATACGGTCTCTTTCATGCGTCAGACGACTCGGTTTTCAGAAGAGTGGGTGTCAGGGCAGGGCGCCCGTTGAAAATAGAAGAGGCGTATTATCGCGGAAAGTTGGAGTGTAAGCAAAAAGCCCGGCGATTAGGCCGGGCTTTCAACAACTACTCGTTTAATCTGTAATTGTGTAAGTCTCGACGTATTTGGGGCCACCGTAGGGGGCCGGGGGCAGAACTTCGACTGTGAGTGTACCTGAGTCGGAAGTATCATCGCCTTCGATCGTTACACACTGTCTGACCGGTGTTGTTCTGAAAGACGTTGTGGTCGGGAAGGAGCTGTCCCCAACAATGCTTCCGTTAGTCGTTTTGAAGGTCACTGTTGTGCCGCCGGGCGGCGGACCTTGTACCAACGCACTGTTGCTGTCGAAGAAATCGCCTGAAATGTCGAAGCAAATGGTTCCCGGCGAGAACGGTGCCGGTGAAACAGGCGTGATGCCTATGATGTCGCTAGTGGCATACAAATGCGCTATCTCAAAAACTTCTTTGACATCTTTGGTGCACTGCCCAGCAGACTCTGATGCGTCTGAACAAGCGGTGCCATTATAGATGCCGTCAGCTGCATCAAAGCCGCCATTTTCGTTGTAGTCGAAATACTCCTCGTCGGCGGCGTCTCTAACGCCATTGTTGTTGCGGTCCAGGAAGGCTTCGGAGATGTCATGTTCTGCAGGAGTGAACTTGTCCTGACCTGCGGTATAAATGCCATCGCTGTTCAGATCTATGAAGCTTTCTTCACCAACGGTTCGTGCCAGAATTGCGATGACCCCAGTGTCTGGCCTTTTTGGATCCTGGCTTTCCCAGTTAACCGTGCATCCGCCCTCAGACAGTTCGCACTCATTTGGAATTGATCCGCCAGACGCTATGAAGTTCACGATCGAATTGTTGATTTTGTTGTTGTTGCGATCAGCTGCTCTGATGTTAATGCCAACCAGAACACCGTCATAGCGGCGCGCATTGGGCAGGAAATTCTCTTGTACTGAGATCGAGAAGCTGTCGCTGTCGGGAATGGCTGCACTGATTGAGATCGGGTCAGACGTTGTCTGAATTCTGTCGCCCGAAGGCAGTTCGTAAGTGGCTGTCACGCTGACAATGGTTGCTACTGTGCCTGCGTTAACACCTGTCTTGGCTGTTCCGTCATTGGAGGTTCGTGGGGTGCTCTCTGTGAGGTTGATACCGCCCACTGCTGTAGATAGCGCCAAAGAAATCTGCTCATCAACGACAGGCTTGCCGTTTGTATCTACAAGTTTGAATATGACCTCGGAGACGCTTTTCCGGGTGGAATCCGCACTGCCGCGAATCGCAATTGCCGAGGGAGTAACGCTCACGAATTCGAGCGTATCGATTTCTTGGCTTGCAACATTAACAACGGCAGAGGCCGATGCTCCGTTGTCGAGTCTGGCTGTGATTGTGTCAGCGCCGGAACAGCCTGCAGTGTAGGAAGTGCTGATTTTTCCGGAGGTTGTTATGAGGGGGCCGTCACTAGAGGAGTCTTGTCCTCCAAATTCAGCGGCGTCACACGTAGAGGAAAGTGCGACTGTCGTTTCTTGTCCTGTTGCTAGTGAGTTCCCGTTGTTGGAATCGACAACGTTAAATTCCAAACGAGTGGTACCGCCGGAGGAAAGGTTAGAGGCTGTGAGGCTTATTTGTCCTCCCTGAAACGAATCACCGCTACCTGTGCCCAGTGCCAGTATGGATTCTTGCTCAGGAGGTGTGCCGGTTCCCCCACTGCCGCCGCCACTCGTTTCACCGTCGGGATTGACTTGAACTAAAGGCGTTGAATTATCATCGCCGCCACAAGCCGTTAGCAATATCGCCAGCGACAACGCTGACGCTCGCGCAAGGATTTTCCCTGACATTATTTATCTCCAGTGTTCGTTACAGCAAAAGCCTTTTCGCCGCGCATTCCCCGCGAGAGAACCGCAACCTCAGTTTTTATTCAGCTTTATGGGTTAGATTGCTGAAAATCATAGCACAGCCAACCGTAATGGAATGCTTGCTTGGTCAAAATTCTGAAAAAGTTTGTAACGTTTTGCACGGCTTGCGCTGATTCGCATTTTTGCCAGTCTCAGCCGGTTTCTTGCGGGTCTACATCCACCATCCATTTGGTGCTGCCGGGCAGTTTGGTTTGGTCCAAATGCTGGCACAGGTAGGTGAGTAATCGGTTGAGTTGTTTGCGGTGATCACTCACCAATATTAGCTGTGCACGGTGCCGGTCGGCTTTTCGGGCGATTACCGCGGGAAGTGGGCCCCAAACCTCAATGCCGGGTGTGCTGGCCATGGGTTTCAGTGAGTCCAGAAGTTGCAGGCTGTTTTGCATGGTGTCGGCTTCAGCGCGCAGGATGGCCATCGCGCGGAAGGGGGGTAGGAGTCCGGATTCCCGTTCGGCTAGTAGCTGGTCCGCAATGGCGGGGTAGTTGCCTTGGCATAGCGCGTTCAGCAGGGGGTGGTCACTGTGGCAAGTTTGGATAATCACCTTGCCGGGCTTGTCGCCACGGCCGGCCCGGCCGCTGACTTGCAGCAGGGTTTGAATCATCTGTTCCGGCGCACGGAAGTCCACGCTGAACAAGCCGCCGTCGGCATTGACTACGGTAACCAAGGTAACGTTAGGGAAGTCGTGGCCCTTGGCGAGCATTTGGGTGCCCACCAAGATGCAGGGTTCGCCGCTGTTTACTTTTTTCAGGATGGCCTGAATGCTGCCTTTGCGCTGTGTACTGTCCCGGTCTACTCGCACGATGGGGGTGTCCGGAAACTGTTCCGCCAGCGTTTCTTCCGTGCGTTCGGTGCCTTGACCCACCGGTTTGAAGTTTTCGCTTTTGCATTTCGGGCAGGTGTGGCTTGCTGCGGTTTGGTAGTCGCAGTGGTGGCAGCGCATGGCCCGGTCGCGCCGGTGGTAAGTCAGGCGGGTATCGCAGCGGGGGCATTCTTCCATGTGGCCGCAATCAAAGCACATCATGACCGGGGCGAAGCCTCGGCGATTCACAAACACCAGTGCCTGCTCGCCCCGATCGAGTGTTTCCTTTATAGCGGTCAAAGCCGGGCGGGCGAGCCCGGCTTCCAATGGGCGGCTGCGAATGTCCAATAGGGTTAGCTCGGGCGGCTTGGCATTGCCCGCTCGCTGTTCAAGTCTCGCAAGGTTGTATTTGCCTTGGCTGGCGTTGTGCCAGGATTCCAGTGACGGCGTTGCCGAACCGAGAATGACCGGGCACTGGTTCAGGTGGGCGCGGTACACCGCCACATCTCGGCCGGAGTAACGAAAGCCTTCGCCTTGCTTGTAGGAGCTGTCGTGTTCTTCGTCCACGATGATGGTGCGAAGATGGGTAAAAGGAAGCAGTACGGCCGATCGTGTGCCAATAAGAATGACAGGTTCGCCGTTGCGAATTTTTAGCCAGGTGCTCAGGCGTTCGCCGTCGTTTAGCGCGGAGTGCCATACCTGAATGCGGTTGCCGAAATAGCGGCGGAACCGGGCTACGGTTTGTGGTGTCAGGTTGATTTCCGGTACCAGTACCAGCGCCTGTTCGTCATGCAGTAAACGGGTTTTTAAATAGTGCAGGTACAGCTCGGTTTTACCGCTTCCGGTGATGCCGAACAGCAAGCTGGAGGAAAACCGCTCGGTGCTTTCGGGTAATTGTTCTGCAGCCTTTTGTTGAGCGTCGGATAGCACGGGAGCCGGAAGTGCGGCTTCTGGCGTGCGCGGCTGTGTGCTTGTAGTGATGTATTGCTGGATCAGTTCTTTTTGTTCCAGTGAGCGAATCTGGGCGCGGCTGTACCCCGATTGTACCAAGGCGCTGGAGGTAATGCCGGGCGCGGCCTTTATGGTGTTGAAGAGTGCCACTTGCCGATGGGCGTTTGCAGGCAGTGCCGCTTCGGTTGTGGTGATTTGCCACTGTTCATCCGGTTTCAGGGCGGCGGGCCGGCCGCGCCTGAGCGCAGGGGGAAGGGCGGTAAACAGGCATTCGCCCAGCGGGTGCTGGTAATAGTCGCTGGCCCAGTTGAGCAAGCGAAAGGTGTCGTCCGGAAGTGTGGGCCACGGCTCAAGCGCTGCTTGTATGGGCTTCAGGTTGATGCCTTCCGGTGGCTGCACGCCGGTTTCAACCACGAGGCCGGTCAATGTTTGTCGGCCAAAGGGCACTTTAACGCGTTGGCCGGGCGTCAGCTGCAAATTGTCCGGGATGCGGTAATCGAACAGCCGGCGCAGGGGGCGGTTCAAGGCGATGCGTGCGGTTTTGGGCTGTGTCACGGTATCTGCGTATCCTGAAAATCGGTGATATAGCGCCGGCTGATGGTTTTGACGTAGTAGACACTGCGGAAGATACTTGCCTGTGGCCAGCTTTGCCAGTAAGATTCGCGGTCTGTTTCTGGCCGGGCGTGGTAGTGCGCGGTCTTTCAATTGATACAAAATTGCGGTGCCTGACCCAAAACGCTTGGTGATCAGGTAGCGGCATGCCCGAAAGAGGTTCGCCATGAAAGAAGGTATTCATCCTAAGTACGAAGACATCACTGCTACCTGTTCTTGCGGTAACGTGATCAAAACCCGCTCTACTGTTGGTCACGACCTGCAGCTGGACGTATGCTCCCAGTGCCACCCGTTCTACACTGGTAAGCAGAAGGTTATGGACACCGGTGGTCGTATCGATAAGTTCAACAAGCGTTTCGGTGGTCGTATCGGTGCTAAGAAAGACTGAGCATAGCCGGAATGTAAAAAAAGCGCCTTCGGGCGCTTTTTTTGTGCCTGAAATTTGGCCGCCGATACCCTTTATAAGCAAAATGCCCTATTGACTGGTTATAAAATATTCGGGTTTAGCTTGTCGTTTTTGGGCGAGCGCGCCATAATGTCGCGCTCCGTCGACCTGAGGTCAGGCGGCTTTTACTTTTAAACGTGACAAACGGAACAGTGGCAATGTCTCAAGATCTGAAAGAAGCAGCCCTTGAATATCACGCCAAACCGCGGCCGGGTAAGCTGAGTGTAGAAGTCACTAAGCCTACTCAAACAGCTCGCGATCTATCTCTGGCGTACAGTCCTGGAGTTGCCGAGCCGGTCCGCGAGATCGCGAAGGACCCCGAGAACGCATACAAATATACTGCCAAGGGTAACCTGGTAGCCGTTATCTCTGATGGTACCGCTATCCTGGGTCTGGGTAACCTCGGTCCTCTGGCGAGTAAGCCGGTAATGGAAGGCAAAGGCGTACTGTTCAAGCGCTTTGCTGGAATTGACGTATTCGATATCGAAGTTAATTCCGAAAGCCCGCAAGCGTTTATTGAAACTGTTGAGCGCATCGCGGACACCTTTGGTGGCATCAACCTGGAAGACATCAAAGCCCCTGAGTGCTTTGAAATCGAGCGTGCACTGATCGAAAAGTGCAACGTGCCCATCTTCCACGATGACCAGCATGGTACTGCGATTGTTACTGCCGCTGGCATGATCAATGCCCTCGAGCTGCAGGGCAAAAACATTGAAGATGCCAAGGTTGTTTGCCTGGGTGCTGGCGCAGCCGCGATTGCTTGCTCCAAGCTGCTGATCAGCTGTGGTGTTCGTTCTGAAAACATCTTCATGCTCGACCGTAAGGGTGTGATCCACTCTGGTCGTGATGATCTGAACCAGTACAAGGCGATGTTTGCGAACGACACAGACAAGCGCACACTGGATGACGCCATCGATGGCGCCGACGTGTTCCTGGGTCTTTCTGGCCCTGATCTTCTGTCTGCTGAACAGCTGAAGAAGATGGCTCCGAACCCGATCGTTTTTGCATGCTCCAACCCGGATCCGGAAATCAATCACGAGCTGGCAATGGCCACCCGTGATGATCTGGTCATGGCCACCGGTCGTTCGGACTTCCCGAACCAGGTGAACAACGTGTTGGGCTTCCCGTTCATTTTCCGTGGTGCTCTGGACGTTCGCGCGACCTGCATCAACGAAGAAATGAAAGTGGCAGCGGTTAATGCTATCCGCGAACTGGCGAAAGAGCCTGTGCCTCAGGAAATCTGTGAAGCCTACGGTGTAGACAGCCTGGAATTCGGCAAGGACTACATTATTCCTAAGCCGATGGATGTTCGCTTGTTGGAAGTGGTACCTGCTGCGGTAGCTCGTGCTGCTGTGGACTCCGGTGTAGCCGGTCAGCCTTATCCTGCGCACTACCCGCTGAAGTCTATGGACGACATCATCTAACCCCGATGTAGTTCAGCTTCAAGCATAAAAAACCGGCGGTGATCCCGCCGGTTTTTTGCGTAATGGGGTTGCCTTAATTGCCCGGCTTAGAAAATCTGCCGGGAGAAGCTTTCCGGTGCACTGCCCGCGGGGTTTTCAAGTTCATCGGCAGTTAATGGCGCAGGCGCATTTTCTTCTTTGAAAAGTTCGAAAACGCCATCCTCATTGGGGTGTGCGCGCTCGCCGGTTTCCGGGTTTATGCGGATGTTGGCCAAGCCATTGGGGCGAGGCATTAATGACGGAGGGGTGTCTGCCAGCGCAACCTTCATATAGTCAATCCAGATGGGCAGTGCGGTGCTTGCACCGTATTCTCCGCGCCCAAGCGGTGCTGGCTGATCGAAGCCAACGTAGACCGTGGTTGCAATGCTGTGGTTGTAGCCCGAAAACCAGGTGTCTTTCTGTTCGTTGGTTGTGCCGGTTTTGCCAGCCAAATCACTTCGTCCCAGAGCTCTGGCGCGGCGGCCGGTGCCCTGTTGAATGACGTCTTGCATGATGGAATGCATGATATAAACCGAACGGGAATCGGCCAGCTTGCGCATGATTCTGGGGCTTTCCGAGTTCCGGGAAGCTGGCAGGGTGATCCCGACCGTCTCTGCCACGGGTTCAGCGGTTTCGGTGTTTTCAGTGGTTTCACTGGATGAGCTGTATTGCTCCTCGAGCGCGTCACAGTCGCTGTCGCAGAGAATGGTTTCCGGCGCCTCGTAAATCACGGTGCCAT
>Ga0208435_100545_pt1 | contig 10665 bp, 8 predicted proteins | sample 24_taG_FD_184097 | JGI IMG/M metagenome (GOLD analysis project Ga0208435, IMG submission 184097) | Marine viral communities from Cariaco Basin, Caribbean Sea - 24_WHOI_OMZ (SPAdes) (version 2) | ecosystem: Environmental > Aquatic > Marine > Oceanic | place: Caribbean Sea: Cariaco Basin | collected...
CTGACCATGCTCAAGACCTATTGGGTGACGTGGTATTCGTTGAATTGCCAGACGTGGGCGACATCATCGCTGTTGATGACGAAATCTCTGTAGTTGAATCAGTAAAAGCTGCTTCTGACGTTTATGCGCCAATCTCAGGTGAAGTCGTTGCGATCAACGAAGCCCTAGAAGACGATCCAGAAATCATCAACTCTGACCCATATGGCGAAGGTTGGTTCTTTAGAATGAAGCCTGACAACATCGCTGACTACGAAGCATTGCTAACCGCTGATGAGTACGAAAACGAGCTGTAATAGCAGCTTCACTCTCTCGCTTAAAAGCGGTATTTTATTTAAATGCCGCTACTTATAACCTTAAAAAACACAACTTGTTATGACAGATATTGGCGTCAGCTGATATCTGTACGCTTTTTCTTAGAATGTTTATCGCTCAATTTATTGCGTCCAATCGCTATCTGATTTATTCATATCAACTACTTGTCAGGCGCTATTAAAGAGACGTACTCAATACTGCCCCAAGTTGATCACTTAATCTCCAGCATGGATTCTCATATGACCCCTGACACTGATAATCAAGCAAACGCTCAAGCAAGTTCTCAAGAAAAATTTGCCACACCTGATAATACACCGCAGCTGCAAGCGTTTCGCGAAGTGGTTGAATCACGTCGTTCAGTCCGCCGCTTTACCGATACACCGATATCTGATGATGTGTTAGCAGACTGTTTGCGTTTGGCCATGCTTGCACCAAACTCTAGCAATCTACAGCCGTGGGAATTTTATGTGATTGATGATGCGGACAAGCGCAAACGCGCGGTGAAAAACTGCATGAATCAGAATGCAGCGAAAACCGCCGCTCGTTTAATCGCAGTCGTTGCGCGCACCGATGTGTGGCATGACCATGCCAAGCAAATATTGCGCGAATACCCTGATAAGCCAGTACCCAAAAAGGTCAAAGACTATTATACCAAAGTCGTTGCCATGGACTTCTTACGAGGACCTGCCAATGTGGTATCAGCGGCTAAATGGGGTGCGACTCAAGTGGTCAGACGGGTAAAAGGTCCGATTAAATCACCTTACTATACTTTTGAAGACACCAAAAACTGGGCAACCAACAATACCGCCCTTGCGGCTGAAAACCTAATGCTTGCACTACGCGCGCATGGCTTTGACAGCTGTCCGATGGGTGGTTTTGATGAGCCTGCCATGAAGCGCTTATTAAATTTAAGCGATGATCAACATATCATTATGATGATTGGTGCTGGCGAGCGTGCTGATAATGGCGTTTACAACAGTCAGTTCCGCTTTGACCAAAAGCAATTTGTTCATTACGTATAAAATCTTAAACCGTCATTAGTTATTATTACTAGTTATTTTAGCCATCCCTTTATTACTCCCTTAACCAAGGATTGTCATGACTATCTCGCAAAACCCAACGTTTGATACCTTTAAAGGTTTATTCAACGAAGCTGAATTTGTCTATCGTCATCTAGGCTCTAATGAGACCAAGCAAGCTGACCTGCTCAGTGCCGTTGGTTATCAAGACATGGCGAGCTTCATCAATGATACCGTGCCTGAGCCAGTGCGCTTGCATAAAGAGCTAGATTTGCCAGTGGCGATGAGTGAACATGCCGCGCTTGCCAAATTGCGTACCATGGCAGATGACATTACTGTTAATAAGAGCTATATCGGACAAGGCTATTCGCCAGTACGTATGCCTGCGGTCATTCAGCGTAACGTCCTTGAAAACCCAGGCTGGTACACAGCTTATACGCCTTATCAGGCAGAGATTGCCCAAGGTCGCTTAGAAGCCTTGCTTAACTTTCAACAAGTATGTATTGATTTGACTGGCCTTGAGCTCGCTGGCGCGTCATTGCTTGATGAAGCAACCGCAGCCGCAGAAGCCATGGCAATGTCAAAGCGTGTGAGCAAAAGCAAATCAACGCAGTTTTTTGTTGATGACCGTATCTATCCACAAACCTTAGATGTCATTAATACCCGTGCCAAGTACTTTGGTTGGGAAGTGGTGGTTGGTGATTTTGAACTGGCTAAATCAGGTGATTATTTTGGTGCTCTCTTCCAATACGTCGGTGTTGAAGGCGATGTTAAAGACTTAACCGACGTTATCGCTGCGGTGAAGAAAAACAAAACCTACGTGAGTGTCGTCAGTGACATCATGAGCTTGGTATTATTAAAATCACCAGCAGATATGGGCGCAGACGTCGCTTTAGGTAGCACGCAGCGTTTTGGTATTCCAATGGGCTTTGGTGGTCCACATGCTGCTTACTTTGCCTTCTCTGACAAAGCCAAACGTTCAGCGCCTGGTCGTATCATCGGCGTCTCTAAAGATTCGCAAGGCAATACCGCCCTACGTATGGCACTACAAACTCGTGAGCAGCATATCCGCCGCGAAAAAGCCAACTCAAACATCTGCACCTCACAAGTATTGCTTGCCAACCTAGCCGGTATGTATGCCGTTTATCATGGTCCAGGTGGCGTAAAGCGTATCGCTACTCGTATCCATGCGTTTGCGACTGCCTTTGCTGATGTCATCAAAAATACTAACGACAGTAATTTAACCGTGGTACATGACCAATTCTTTGACAGCGTCGTCGTTGATTGTGGCTCAGAAAAACTGGCCACTCAAATTTTCGAAAACGCTGATAATGTTGGTTATAACTTATGGCGTCTTGGTGAAACCAAATTAAGCGTCGCGTTTAGTGAAACCAGCGATCAACAAGATTTTAGCGTCCTAACTCAACTGTTTGTTAGTAAAGCACATGACCTACCAGAAGACGCTCGCGTTTCTCTTGATAGTGCACACTTGCGTACCGATGCTATTTTATCGCATCCAGTATTTAACTCGCATCATACTGAACACGAAATGCTGCGTTATTTAAAATCGCTTGAAGACAAAGATTTGGCAATGAACCGCAGCATGATTTCATTGGGTAGCTGTACCATGAAACTGAATGCCACCAGTGAGATGCTACCGATTACGTGGCCCGAATTTGCTAATGTGCATCCTTTTGCACCACGTGACCAAGTCACAGGCTATGTTGCCATGATTGATAGCTTGCAAAACCAGTTGAAAGCCATTACTGGTTTTGATGATGTGTCTATGCAGCCAAACTCTGGTGCTTCAGGTGAGTATGCTGGTCTGCTAGCGATTCGCCGTTATCACGAATCATTGGGTGAAACTGATCGTGATGTTTGTTTAATCCCTCAGTCAGCGCACGGTACCAACCCTGCGACAGCTATGATGATGGGTATGAAAGTAATCGTGGTTAAAACTGATGACAATGGTAACGTTGACATCGATGATCTAACTGCTAAGTGTGAAGAAAACAGTGCCAATCTAGGTGCATTGATGATTACTTATCCATCGACGCATGGCGTGTTTGAAGAAGGCATCCGTAAAATCTGTGACCTTATCCATAAACATGGCGGTCAAGTTTATATGGATGGTGCCAATATGAATGCACAGGTTGGCATGATGCAACCGGCTGACGTTGGCGCTGATGTATTACATATGAACTTGCATAAAACCTTCTGCATCCCGCATGGCGGCGGCGGTCCAGGCATGGGCCCTATCGGTATGAAATCGCATTTAGCACCCTTTATGGCCAACCATACATTGAGCCCTGTGCATAATGCGCAAAAAGATTGCTCGGCCGTATCGGCAGCCCCTTATGGTTCAGCAAGCATTTTACCAATTTCATGGATGTACATTGCCATGATGGGTCGTGATGGTCTGCTAAAAGCCACTGAGCTTGCGCTATTAAATGCTAACTATGTCGCTGCTCAATTAAAAGACCACTACCCTGTTCTTTATACGGGCAAAAACGGTCGCGTCGCACACGAATGTATCATCGATATTCGTCCCTTGAAAGAAGAGACTGGCATCAGTGAAAGCGATATTGCTAAGCGCTTGATGGATTACGGTTTCCACTCACCAACGATGAGTTTCCCAGTTGCGGGTACCTTGATGATTGAACCAACTGAGTCTGAATCTAAAGAAGAATTAGATCGTTTCATCAGTGCCCTAAAATCTATCAAAGCCGAAGCAATGAAAGCCAAAGCTGGCGAAGAGGGTTGGACGTTAGAAGACAACCCACTAGTCAACGCGCCGCATACCGCGGCGATGGTCACCAACAGCGAATGGACGCACCCATACAGCCGTGACACAGCTGCATTCCCACTGCCTTATATCCGCGCCCATAAGTTCTGGCCAAGCGTAGCACGTGTCGATGACGCTTATGGTGATAAGAATCTCATGTGTTCTTGCCCCAGTATCGAAAACTATATGTAGTTTTCAAATAAGTATGAACAGTTGATATAAAAATAAACCTCCAAGTCAGCAGCTGATTTGGAGGTTTTTATTTTGCGGCTAATATTTAACGCTATAATAAAATGGCTATCAATCTATTCACATTATTTACTTGGTTAGAATTAACTATGCAGAAAAACAATCGCGTCATTCTCATCCATGGTCTGCACCAAACCGCTTGGATCATGCGACCGCTCGCCAAACGCTTGCAAGCAACAGGATTTGATACTCATCAACTCGGTTATCGTAGTATGCGTGATGGTATTAAAACCCATAGCGCACGTCTCAACAGCTGGCTAGAAAAGCATCATCAGCCAGACCAACCGATCGATTTGGTCGGTCATAGTTTGGGCGGTTTAATTATTCGTGATTTTGTCACTGCTTATCCGCAGTGGCAGATAGGACGCTGCGTGACACTTGGGACACCGCATGTAGGCAGTGTGTGTGCAGATTATATTTGGCGCTTGACCCCAGCTGTAGTGGGTCGCTCATACATCGATGCGTTAGATGGCAGCGTAGCACCTTTGCCGGAGCATATTACCCTTGGGGTGATTGCGGGTAATCGCCCCTACGGTTTGGGTCAGCTGTTTTTACAGTATCATAATCGAAGATTGCGTAAGACAAATAATATGCCATCAGTAGAACATCTACTACACGATGGCACAGTATATATAGAAGAAACCAAAATAGAGGCTGCTACAGATCATATCGTATTGCCAGTGTCGCATACTGGGATGCTGGTCGATAAAACAGTAGCTGCGCAAACCAAGTATTTTTTACAACATGGACAATTCGAGCATAATAAGCTTACGTATTGAGAAAAGTATCATCTTTTATCAATGATAGAATCTTATGGCTTATCGAACATTGATACCCATACCCTGCTGCAACTCAGTTTTATGTTTTTTGATGACTGGAATCAAGGTATGCATGACCCAGTCACTCCGCCAGCCTTTTAAACCTTCTGGCAGCTCGCTTAATTCCTTATCAAAAGCAATCACTTCATATAATTGCCCAAGCCACTTTTTACGCATCAATACATTGTCAGGTACGCCGATAGCTCGTGCATGATCATCGATCGCTTGCTGCACTGCTTTTGACAGTACTTTATTTTTTGAGCGATACGGCGGTAATAGGCAATCAGGATATTCAGCAGGGTGCAGGTTTTTTGCTTGATTTATCACTTTTAGCAGCTCTTCGCCGTATAAGCGCAACATACTGCGATGCATCGTGGTTTTGTGCGCAAGCTCTCGCATATTGCTTGGTTTTTCAGTGATGATCTCACGTACTGCTTGTTTTTTAATCACAAACGTACGCGGCTGATTGGTCGAACGCGCCAGCTCCTCGCGCCATGTTGCAACCGCTTGCAGTATCGCCATCTGCTGTGAAGTATAACGATAATCTGCCATTGTTAGGTACATTGCGCTGTCTTCAACATGCTGAGCATCATACAAATCACTGGCATAAAGCTGGCAATCTGCCCATACATAATCGTATAAACCTTGCTTTTTTAACGCATATTCAAGACTTAAATAGAGTGCTGGCAAAAAGCGTACGTCATCAATCGCATATTGCTCTTGCTCATCTGATAATGGACGTTGCAGCCAGTCCGACTGGCTTTGTTCTTTATCAATGTGCATGTCTAGCTGGTCATCAAGCGCTTGCTGATAGCCCATTTGCAACTGACCGGTTAAGTAAGACAACGCAATTTGCGTATCAAATATATTGGTCAACGGCGGACAACCAGAGAGTAGATAAAAAATTCCTAAATCCTCACCACAGGCATGCCAAATCGCTACATCCACTTTCATCAGCGCTTGCCACAATTCGGTCAGTTGCAACTGAGGGGCATCTAATAAATAAATATGATTGCCAGTATTCAGCTGCACCAATGCCAAGCGCGGATAGTAAGTATCACGTTTGATAAACTCAGTATCTAACGCCACCCGACCACAAGTTGCCAATGCATCGATAACTTCAGCCAAACCATTTTGCTCACGCACCCACGTGACAGCAGCTTCGTCGGCACTATCTAGCAGTGCATCAATATCTGGCTCTGAAGGCAGATCTGCTGACTCTATTTTAGAATTGATTGATGGTGCTAATAAATCATCAGAAGCAGCAATCTTAATGTTGTCTGCAAGGTTTGATTGGATGGCAGCAGTTGAAGCTGTTGGAGCATGGTTGGACACGGGCAGATACCTGCATAAATAGGAGAAAATAAAACGCTAAAGGGCGTCTCAATAAAAGTAAATAATAAAATACTAGGGCGTGTCCTCATTTTAAAAATGGTGATAAAAATGAGATAAATTGCAGTTAAACAAGGAAAATAGCGCAGATAATATCGAGATATTAGTCAGCTATTTGACGCCGTTTGGCAAGATTTAGCCATTTTTAACCCATTTAGATAACTATCGATTGAATTGAGGACACGCCCTAGTGAATCAATTATAACAATTTCATGAAATAAAATGGACAAGACTTGGTTTTTATAAAGAAGTTATAGAAAAAATGTCAGTGTGCTATAAAAATGAACGATTTTGTATCGCTTGTCCAAGGGTCATGCTATCAAGATATTCAAGCTCGCCGCCCATTGGCACACCTTGTGCCAAACGTGTGACCTTATTAACATGACGACTAACCGCTGCACTGATAAAGTGCGCGGTGGTCTGCCCTTCGACAGTCGTACCAGTCGCCAATATCAACTCTTCAACAGGCTCTTGCTTGACCCGCCAGACCAGTTGCTCAATATTCAAATCATCAGCGCTAATGCCATCAATCGGAGATAAATGACCACCTAACACAAAATAGCGGCCACGGTAGCCTGCGGTTTGTTCAATAGCCATCACGTCTGCTGCGGTCTCAACCACACATAGCAATGCATCATCACGGCGCGGATCTTGGCACAGCGGACAGATTTGATCATCACTGAAGCTGTGGCAGCGTTGGCATTCGACGATATCGCGCATCGCCTCATCAAGCGCTTGGGCAAGTGCCATGCCTTGTGGGCGTTTTTTGGTAAGCAAATGCAGCGCCATACGTTGGGCACTTTTTTGACCCACACCCGGCAAAATACGCAGCTGTTTAACCAGCTGATCAAATTTGGCTGTCAGCAAAGCATCTTCCTTTATTTAACTTAATTTATAAACCGTAGCTATGAAAATGGGGTCGTATCGTGTCGATAACAACCCCATTTTGTCTTTAATATGTCGTGTTTGGCTTAAAAAATAACGACTTAGAACATACCTTGCATACCTGGTGGTAGACCCATGCCTGAGGTCGCGCCAGCCATGGTTTCTTCGTATAGCGCATCTGCTTGACGAACGGCGTCATTGATAGCAGCAGCGATAAGATCTTCGATCATATCTGGCTCATCCTCAAGCAAGCTTGGATCGATGGTTAAACGCTTAACCACATGGCGACCCGTCATGGTGACTTTTACCAGACCACTGCCCGCTTCAGCTTGTACTTCTTTATTCGCAAGCTCTTTTTTAGCATTTTCAACGTTTGCTTCGACTTTCTTTTGCATCGTTTGTGCTTGTTGCATTAATGCTTGAATATTCATAGTTGCCTCTTTTGTTTTTTAATCATAAATGATTGATATTTTACTAGGGCGTGTCCTCAATTCAATTGATCATATCTAAACGGGCTAAAAATGGCTAAATCTTGCCAAACATCGTTAAATAGCTGGTTAATATCCCGATATTAACCAGCTATTTTCCTCGTTTGACTGCAATTTATCTCATTTTTATCACCATTTTTGAAATAAGGACACGCCCTAATATAAAGTGCTAACAGCGATTATACCGTTATCTTTACAAACTGTCTAAACCACGCGCCAAATCTTTGATGATATCTTCTATATCTTCTAAGCCTACTGACAAACGAATAAGACCATCTTTGACGCCCGCTTCTGCGCGCTCTTTTGCACTCAAGCGAAAATGAGTGGTGGTCGCAGGATGGGTAATGGTGGTTTTAGCATCACCTAAATTATTGGTGATAGAAACCATTTGAGTGGAATCAATGACATGCCAAGCCGCAGATTTCGAATCACGACTATTTGAATCAGTGCTATCGGAAGCCTTTACCTCAAAACCCATGATAGCACCATAGCCACCTGTCATATGATGTTGACGCGTCGCAAGCTCATGAGCAGGATGATCACTCAAACCTGAGAAATGTACGGCACTAACATTGGGATGATTGACCAAAAACTCTGCCACTTGATTAGCATTTTGACAATGCGCTTGCATACGCAGTTTCAGCGTCTCTAACCCTTTGGTAAATACCCATGCGTTAAATGGACTCATACTGATACCGCCTGAACGTACCACAGTAAAAGCCTCTTGCATGAGCTTATCACTGCCAACTAGTGCGCCGCCAAGTACTCGCCCCTGACCGTCTAAATATTTAGTGGCAGAATGAATCACCACATCGGCACCCAAATCAAGTGGACGCTGCAAAGCTGGAGTGGCAAAGCAATTATCAACGACCAATAAGATATCATTGGCTTTACACAGCTGGCTTAAAAAGCCAATATCACAAATCTGTGCCAATGGATTACTTGGGCTTTCGCAATAGATCACTTTAGTATTTGGTTGAACGGCGTTTGCCCACGCCTCATTATCGAAGCAATCAACGTAGCTGACTTCCACACCGAACTTTGCCATATAATTATTAAATAGACCAATCGATGAGCCAAATAATTGATTGGCAGCAAGCAAATGATCGCCCGCTTTCAGATATGCCAAGCACATGGTCAAAATCGCGCCCATGCCAGAGGCTGTCGCCACTGCGCGCTCACCGTTTTCAAGCGCTGCCAAACGACGCTCAAAGGTACGTACACTTGGATTGGTATGGCGTGAGTACACGTTGCCCGTCTTGTCTCCATTAAAATGTGCCGCGGCATCTGCCGCTGAGGTATAAACGTACGAGCTGGTAGTAAAGATAGCCTCTGAATGCTCACCCTCATCGGTACGATGTTGCCCTGCCCGTACAGCAATGGTTTGCATACCATAATCGAGAGCTAAGTTGAGCGCGTCACTGCGCCAGTTTGGATCTAATTTATCTACATTTTTATCATCATGGGCTTGCGACTGACTCATAAATATTCCGTTGCTTTGATTGGTATTTTGATTGATATAAAATGACTGCTTATTCTTCTGATTATTGACCGAACGCATCAGCGTTATCATATCATGTCAACTTATTCCACACAGCTGGTTTCAAGCGATGGCTAAATATTATTTTTGAATACACATCTATCTCTTTCTCAACAACAGATAAAAGAGAGACGATAAGTAAATAATGACTGAATAAGTCGCTGAATCTAACAAAAATAACGTATTTATAATAGGCATAGATGACGACAGCTGATAAGCTTAGCGGCGATTTAATTTTTGCCTTGGGCGATATTGTTATACGCTTCGTAATCAGTGCTATCATCGGTAAAATAAACGATGCACTAGCGCATGTCCTTCATTCAATTGATAGTCTTTTTAATGGACTAAAAATGAGGACATGCCCTCACGCTTACTTTCTAACAAATACTTCTTTATGTAAGGCTCACTAAGGTAATTCATTTATGTCGATGTTCAGTATAGAACCAAGCAACTTATCGTTGAGTCTAACACTCGGACTAACCTTAGGTCTTAGTGGATGTCAGGTTTTGCCAAAACAGCCGCACTTACCTGAGAGCCAAGCATTATCAGCACGAGTACATGACTTATATCAACAAGAAGACAATCAAGAAACTGGACAAAGTGACACAGTAGCAACCAATGACATTGATTTGGTAGCATCGATTAGCGAGCAGAATGATATTCACCCAGATTTATCCGGCTATCACCCCATTGTAACTGGTGCCAATGCTTTTGCTTCTCGCAGTATATTAACGGACATGTCCACACGTAATATCGATGCGCAGTATTATATTTGGCATAATGACCAAGCTGGTCAGCTATTACTGAAAGATCTGTGGGAAGCGGCTGAACGCGGCATCATTGTACGCTTACTATTAGATGATTTTAATAATGATGCCACTTTCGATCAGCATTTATTACGTTTTTCCAGTCATCCGAATATCGCGGTACGAATCATCAATCCGCTGATGCACCGTAAGTTTCAAACATTAAACTACGTCACAGGTCTGCCACGTATCAATCGCCGCATGCATAATAAAAGCATGACTTTTGATAAGCAGATTACCATCATTGGGGGACGTAATATTGGCAATGAATATTTAAGCAATGACCAAAATAGTCAATTTGCGGATTTGGATGTTTTACTCATCGGTAAAGTCGTCGCAGATATTGACAACAGTTTTTCAAGCTATTGGTC
>Ga0208435_100550_pt1 | contig 10532 bp, 10 predicted proteins | sample 24_taG_FD_184097 | JGI IMG/M metagenome (GOLD analysis project Ga0208435, IMG submission 184097) | Marine viral communities from Cariaco Basin, Caribbean Sea - 24_WHOI_OMZ (SPAdes) (version 2) | ecosystem: Environmental > Aquatic > Marine > Oceanic | place: Caribbean Sea: Cariaco Basin...
ATTGGCTCAAAACTTATATGAGGAAACAGAAGAAAGCCTCAAAAGACGTGAGTACTTTGCAGAACAGCGCAAACTTGCTAATCTTGCCCGCCCCGATACCAAGCCTAATAAGAAGCAGCGCCGAGATCTACAACGCTTTAAACACCAAGCTGATTAATACTTAGGTTTGGTTTAATACTGCTCACCTTTGAATAGGGTTTCTATACTATCGTTTAGCGCCTAACATTGTTAGAATAGCCTGCCACGCCATACTATGAAGTGGGCTTATTTTTGCAATCGTGTTGGGCGCTCTTTTTTTGAATTCAATACGCGTTTTGAAGTTGATCAGTGCTATGAATTCAATACGAGGTTAGTGCAATTACTGTTTATTTTGCCAATGACTATCGCTATCGATTGATATCTACTAATATCTGCCAGCCATAACGCTCCTCATTGTCATTTATGTTATTGTCGTTTATTAAAATACTTATTAAAGGTTAAATGTAAATTATGCCTATGTCAGCTGCTGTACCTAAGTCCGTTTTATTAGTATGTCTTGGCAATATCTGCCGCTCTCCGACAGCCGAAGGCATTATGAGACAGCGTACTGCCATTGCTGGTTTGACGATGAAAATTGACTCTGCTGGGACTGGGGATTGGCATATTGGCAAACATCCTGACTTGCGCGCTCAAACTCATGCCAAACAGCATGGATATAACATCAGTAAGTTAGTAGCCCGTCAGGTGAATCCCAAAGATTTTATAGACTTTGATCTTATCCTAGCAATGGATGCTCAAAACCTAAAAGACCTTCAGGCCATTCGAGAAATAGCAGCACAAACTACCAATGCAGATCGTCTTGCGCGTTTGGCATTGATGAGTGAAGTCGATATCAGTTATCTAAACCAAGATGTACCTGACCCTTACTATGGCGGTGAAGACGGCTTTGAAGAAGTGATTAAAAGACTTGAGTCCTCGGTAGATGCTTGGATACATACCTGGCAGATTTAATTAACTTTATCGTTTATTGCCTGTTGCTCACACTGTCATCTATATCTGATATATTATTAAGCCTATTAAATTGAGCCCTAAGCCGCCTATGAGTACTTTTCATCAGACACCCCGTTTACAAGCCTCTGCTGATAGCAATGCCCTCTCATCTAGCCCTACAAATTTCGATATCGATGAGATAAGCACCCTGGGTGCAGATTTAATTCATCACAATACCATGCGCTTAGCATGTCAGGCAGATAGACTGATTAACTTGGGTAAAGAATCTGATATAGCGCCAACCATTGCTCAGCTAGTTCAGATGGAGTTACCAATATTTGTACTGTCAGGCGGCAGTAATGTTATTCTACCAAAAGTATTGAATGCCACAGTATTACATCCTACGTATAAAGGGATTAACATCCTATCTGAAGATGAAGACGGCATTAATATAGAGGTGATGGGCGGAGAAAACTGGCATGAACTGGTGGTTTATACCGTCAATCAAGGGTGGTATGGGCTGGAGAATCTGGCCCTAATTCCAGGGCTGGTTGGCGCGTCTCCTGTACAGAATATTGGGGCTTATGGCGTACAACTAGAAGATTGTATGACCCACTTAAAGGCCTTCCATATACCCACTCAAAGCTGGCATCAGTTTCAAAAAGCAGAGTGTCAATTTGAGTATCGGGACAGTAAATTCAAACAAGAAGCAGGACAATGGCTCATTACTCGAGTGGGTTTCAGATTGCATAAAGATGCTAGCAAGGTCAATGCCAATTACGGGGATGTTTCTGCCCTAGCCTTGACATTGGCCAAAGCCGAGCAGCGCTCAGTAGCGACCCCTATTGACGTGATGGAAGCGATTATTGAAATTCGCCAATCTAAATTGCCTGACCCACAGCATCTACCCAACTGTGGCAGCTTCTTCAAAAACCCTATCATTAGCAATGAACAGTTTGCTACCCTGCAAACTCAATATCCTAATATTGTGGGTTATGCGGTAGGTGATAAACATACCAAAGTCGCGGCAGGTTGGCTGATTGACAACGCCGGGCTCAAAGGTAAAGGTATCGCCCCTATTTTGACCCATGCCAAGCAGGCTTTGGTATTGGTAAATCATAGCGATGTTGATAGTTTCTCGCCAGCGTCACAGCAAGATATTCTGGCCACGCAGCGTTTAATACAGCAAACCATACATGATCAGTTTGGTATTGACTTAGAGCGTGAGCCCGTTTGGATAGATGATCAAGCAAATTATAATAGCTAGTGTCTTTTTGATAGGGCGTAAATTACCCTCACTCCGGTGTCACAATTGATGGTTAACTCATTAAAACCCATTGTTAATTTTGTAATAAGGGCCTCTCTAGGCTCTTTATTGCTAGGGTTAATTATTATGGTGAGTTTCTATACCCCTGTTTTTTCAACTGTGGGCTTATGGGTGTTAAATCGCTTACCTATTCCAGAAGTCAATCACTCCCCTCGCCCAGTATTAGTCCCTTCAGACCATAGCACGCTAAATCCTCAACCTTCGAATAGCACACTTTCCTTAAACTTGCAGCTTAATCATGAGCCAACTGCTTACGTGGTGTTGGGGGGTGGTCTTACAGAAGCCGATACCTATCATGAGCAGACTAATAATACTGACGATCAGCAAAATAGTAACACCCGTCAATTAAAATCAAGCATTTCAGCCAGCTATCCTGCTAAAAAAGGCACCGAAGAAACAAAAAAACAAGTCACAAGCGCGCCGTTACATCAACCAGACATCGTGTTAAATAAGTACAGTTTGATTCGCATGCAAACCGTTATGTGGCACCAACGCCAAAAACCACTTCCCATTATATTAACTGGCGTAGAATCCGCTTGGATGCAAGATTGGTTAAACAACCATGGCATCGAGAACATTATTACTGAAAATGCCAGTATGAATACCTGTGAAAATGCTCGCTTTACTGCCAAGCGCCTTAACTTGCAAGATGTGTATTTGATTACTGATGCTTATCATATGACCCGAGCACGCAGGCAGTTTGCTTTAAATGGCATTCATGCTTTGCCGATCCCCGCCGCTTTACCGATGAAAAAAGGGTGGCTGGCACCAAAGAACAATGCACAGCACTCGCGTCGTACTGTGTATGAGTTAGCGGCTTATGCCCGCGATGTTTTTGCGCCGCAAGACAACTGTCGTCAAGCCAGTGATGTGAGTTTTGAAACTTTATTGCGTAGTCGCAAGCCTGATGAGGTAAAGACGTTCTAATAGAATTTAAAACTCATGCGGTCAATTTAGCGTCACACTTGTTTTCGTAAAGGATGATAATATATCAATATATATATTATCTTCATGCTCGAAACTTACGACGCTATCGCTTTATATTTGCCTATATTTATATCAAAACAACTTTACGTTTTTAAAATGGATGCCTGATATGGTCAGTATGTATTTACTAATTCCGTTGAGTCTGATGCTTTTTGTAATTGGTATTTGGGCCGTTCGTTATGCGGTAAAATCCAATCAATTTGAAGACTTAGACAATGAGTCACAACGTGTAATCTTAGATGATCGCCAAGAGCGTAGACAGGCTCTTGGGAGCACACCGCCTGCAACCAATGCCAAGACACCCCCTGCCACAAAAATCGACAGACACTCGCAGACCAGCAATACTTCGCAGTCGGCCTCGCAAGAAGGCTCGGGTGAGGGTGAGTGATTTAAGCCATTAAGTCTGCTATTGAGTCTTATTAAAACCTAAATTTCACGGATAACTTCTATGACAACTCCTTTATTACTTGCAGCTTTGGCTATGGGTTTTTTTGGTTCGCCACATTGTTTGGGTATGTGTGGGGGCTTAGTGACTGCGTTTGGTTTGTCTATGCAAGGCGTCAGCCCTCTAAAGAAGCGAGGTCTTATCGCCACTTACCATCTTGGTCGACTCATTAGTTATTCGATTCTAGGTGTTATTGCAGGTCTTATTGGCACTACCGTTTTAGCGCCACTACTGATGGGAAATGCTACCCCACGAATTTTACTGGGACTGGTATTGGCCTTTATCGGCTTGTCTATGCTGGGTATGCCCTTTTTAAGTAAGCTTGAAAAAGTAGGCATGGGTGTCTGGAGAAAGCTGTCACCACTGCGTCAAAAAGTTTTTCCGTTAAACACTTTTCCACGCGCCTTAGCCGCGGGCTTACTATGGGGTTTCTTGCCTTGTGGTTTGGTATACGGTGCCCTTCTTATGGCTGTGGTCGGTAACGATGTTGCTGGTGCTGCATTATTAATGTTTGTATTTGGCTTAGGTACGGTGCCCATGCTAGTCGCTACTCAAGAGACTGTGGGTTGGCTACACAAACAGATTGGTCGTTATAAATTACGCCAGTTGAATGGGATAATTATGATTCTATCTGGACTGGCAATTATTTTAGTGCCTATGGCCATGCAACATGGTGGGCATGGCGGTCACGGTGACCATGGTGGACATCAAATGCATGGCAGCACGATGTCTGCCCCTGCTGATCCCGCTGCTCACAATATGCACGACATGCACGATATGGATAATATGGAAAGTCATAATGTGGCTGATCCCAATATGCAGAACCATAATATGCAGGGTCACGATATGCACGGCAGCAATGACATGCCAATGTCTGAAACGTCGGATACAATGAATAATTCTTCTATGGCTCACCATCACTCTGAATAATGGTATTGCCTAGAACGACATATATAGCGGCATTTAGTTAAGCTATTTATCAATAAAAAGGGCTACTAAATCAGTAGCCCTTTTCAGGTGCAATAAGCGAATATTAATCCAATTGCTCAAGTTTTAACTTGGTATCTAAATGTGCTTCAATGGCAGGCAAGTTAAAGGCATCGTCCTCACTGACGAAGCTAATACTCACCCCTTGTTGACCCGCACGGCCGGTGCGGCCAATACGATGAACGTAATCATCAGGCTGATCAGGTAAGGTGTAATTCACCACGTGACTAATATCATCGACATGAATGCCTCGACCTGCAACATCCGTCGCCACGAGTACTTTCGCGTCGCCATTTTTAAAATTATCAAGATAACGCTCGCGTTTACTTTGATCCACATCACCTGACAACATAACCACGTTATGTTCTGCGCTAAGTCGATTATACAGCCGTTTTACTTGATCTTTTCTATTCGCAAAAACGATAACCTTATGGGTATCTTCCGCCATTAAAATACGATTCAAAGCCTCAAACTTATCCGACTCTGTTAATAGATAAAAATGCTGCTCTACTAAATCACTGGTTTTGTGCTCAGGTTCAATTTCAACAAAGACTGGATTTAATAGCCACTGATACGCCAAGTTCATCACATCTTGATTGAAAGTCGCTGAAAACAATAAGCTTTGTCGGTCAGTATTGGCGGGCATATAACGCATCAAGCGCTTAATATCAGGTATAAAGCCCATATCTAGCATACGGTCTGCTTCATCTAACACAAAGGCTTCGACTCGGTCCAAAAAAACATGTCCCTTGTGAATCAAATCAATCAGACGTCCCGGTGTCGCAATCAGAATATCGGTAAAAGCATGATCTAAAGCGGCTGTTTGCTTTTCATAATCTACCCCACCCATAATACACACGCTGTGCAAGTCCGTGTGCTGAGTTAAACCAATAGCATCTTCAAAGATTTGATTTGCCAACTCGCGAGTCGGTGCCAAGATGACTGCTCTTGGCTCACCCAAATAGCGCATCTCATCGGCTGCAAATGGCCGTTTTAATAATGCCTCAATAATAGTAATCAGAAAAGTCGCGGTCTTACCCGTTCCTGTTTGCGCCTGCCCAATAGCATCCTGCCCTGCCAAAGTATGTGGTAGAATTTTTGCTTGAATGGGGGTTAACCGAGTGAAGCCTAACTCTTTTACCGATTTTAAGACACTCTCACTTAGAGCCAAATCATCAAATGTAATAAACTCATCCATTAAACTTCCTTAATTTTTTAAGTTATTTATGATTATTAGAAGACACGATTGTCATTATGACTACCAATAACACTGCATTGAGATAAAGCATCATAGCCTTAAAATAGAGTTATCGGGTTTTATGGCTATTATAGGTCATTGCCCTGATTAATACCTAAATTAGATGCCTCTAAATCAGAAACGTTTAATATTGACAGACCAATAAAAAAGCCAACATATCAAATCTAAATCAACGATAACGCTGTTAGATTTGACACATTGGCTTTAGAACAATAAACAAAGTAACTAATAGACTGACTCTATTAGCTGCTGTGCTATTGAATATGAATTAGGCGTCTACTTTAGTAACTTCTTCAGCTTGTAAGCCTTTTTCACCTTCAGTAACCACAAATTCTACTTTTTGGCCGTCCTGAAGTGAACGATAGCCGTCACCTTGAATAGCGCGGAAATGAACGAAAATATCTTCACCGCTTTCGCGTTGAATAAAGCCAAATCCTTTTGCATCATTAAACCACTTAACAGTACCTTGCTCACGAGCTGACATAATCTACTTCCTAAAACTTAATTAACAAAACTTCAATTAGACCCCAATTAAAGCATTTAAGCTGAAGCCTGAGATGCTAACACTGGGTATAAGAAGTGGCTAGTGGCCACTTAGTAACTCACATAAAACTTATAATGCCGACAATCTAAGAAATCATGACTCTAGATATTTAAAAAGAATCTTCAAAAATGATATTTAAAAATAACATTCGAAAATCTGAGACCTTTTTCCTATTTCTGTAACATTACAGACATGTTTGTTATCTAAAACTAATCATAGCACGGCATTTTATCAACACAAAGTGTTTTAACATAACTTTCACATTATCTTGTATTATTTTTAACCTTTTTTTTCATTTTTTACTGAATAGTGGCCATGATTGCCTGTATTTAATTGAATGTCATGGGTTAAAACTCGGTATAGTATTATAATTATTATACAAGCCATAATATTTACCTAATATCAAATTGGCTATTAAATCAGAGTTAATAATAATTATTATTTATCGAGGTTATTATGACCCAATCTAGCACTCAGCAAATCGCAACGCCCAAGGCTAAATCAGCAGCCAATCGCACTGTCGCCAAGGAGCCTAATATAGAGGCCATTTATCGTAGAATTTTATTGATCAATGGTCCTAATTTAAACCTGCTTGGGTTACGTGAGCCTGAAATATATGGCTATACCACCCTACAAGACATTGAGCAGCGCCTTATTAAAACTGCCGCCAAGCATAATATTGAGCTGATTAGTATTCAATCAAACCATGAAGGCGAACTGGTAGATGCGGTACAACATCATGGTTTATTGGCCGATAATGAAGATAAAATTGACGCCGTGATTATTAATCCTGCCGCCTTTACGCACACCTCGGTGGCATTGCGTGATGCCCTATTAGCGATTAATAAACCGTTTATAGAAGTGCATCTGTCCAACATTCATAGCCGTGAACCCTTTAGAGAGCATTCTTACTTTAGTGACAAAGCGGTGGGAGTCATTTGTGGTTTGGGTCATTTAGGCTATGACATGGCTCTAGGCTATTTTATTGAACACTACTACAGCTTATAAAGAACACCTGTCATAAACACTATAATATTTTTAAACGTTATAATAATAGTATATGTCTTTAATTGGCCTATACTACCTGCTGTTTTTTGAGAATTTTCAATTTTTTAACTCTTTAGTTACGTATTGGTTATTTGTTGACTGTTTAATTATTTGTCCCCCTTTTAAGGCCCCTATCAAGGGTTAAGGCATTTTACTATGGCATCCTCTAGCAAACGTTTTATGAAGCTCGCCGGCATGACCGCCAGTATCGCTGGTAAAGCGGCAAAAAATTCATTTAAGAACCTTTCGAGCGATGAAAATAAAAGGGCAGAAGCCCGCTCACAAATGATGCAAGATGTGGGCATACAGATTGCTGAAACGTTGGGTGAGATGAAAGGGGCGGTCATGAAAGTGGGCCAAATCGCTTCACAGTACAAAGAAGTGTTCCCACCAGAGGTCGCTGCCGCCTTAGAAAAGCTACAAAACAACGCGCCTCCGATGCCTTATGCTCAAATTAAGTCACAAGTGGAGCGTGAGCTGGGTATGCCTATTGAAGAGGCCTATCTTGAATTTGAACAGCAACCTTTTGCGGCAGCTTCTATTGGTCAAGTACACAAAGCGGTACTGCCCAGCGGTCAACATGTCGTAGTAAAAGTTCAATATCCTGATGTCGACAAAAACTGCGACAGTGACTTAAAGCAAGTAAAAATGGCGCTTAAAATGACTGGCGTGCTTAGCATGAGCCGTGAGTTACAAGACCAAATATTTGCTGAAATACGAGACAGCTTAAAAGATGAGTTAGACTACGTTAAAGAGGCCCAAAACTTGGCGATATTTGGCGCTTTTCATGCCGATGATCCCGGATTAATCATCCCTAAGGTGATTAAAAGCCATTCAACGAAACGTATTTTAACGCTAACTGAAGAGTTGGGAGAGCCTTTAAGCGTAGCGGCTACTTGGGACAACGAGGTCAAACAAAAAATAGCCACTCGTTTGTTTCATTTTAGTGCCGGACAAATATTTGAATTATACCGTATGCACTGCGACCCACACCCAGGTAACTTCGCTTTTAGAGCCGATGGTAGTGTCATCGCCTATGATTTTGGTGGCATTCGCACCTACAGTGACTCTGAAATCCAGCTGTTTAGACGTTTTGCTAAGCATGCCTTAAGAGGCGACGTTACAGCGTTAGAGCAAGACTTGGTGAAACTGGGTATACGCCGTGAAGATGACGTGCTTATCCCTGGCTCGTTTTATCAAGAGTGGCTAGCGATTGGGCTAAAACCTTTATCTATTGCCCCCTATTATACAGGGCCATTTGATTTTGGCAGCAGTACCATTCATCATGAGATGATTTCCCAAGCCAAGCAAGGGCTAAAATACTTTAAACAATTTCAGCCCTCAGCTTCCACCATGATGGTGGACCGTACTGTTTCAGGACAGTATTGGAACTTAGTTAACTTAGGGGTGGAAATCGACTTAAGCCCACTGGTTAAACACTATATAGATTATTAAAATCGACAATAGATCATTCAAATATAACCGCTAAAGCCTAGAGCGTTAAGCTGACCTCTTTTATATTTTTAAGTCACTTTTATACCTTTAGGCCACTTTCGTATCTTCAAGCCACTGTTTAACTCATTAAGCAGTGGCTTTATTTCCACAGACTCGGCACTGTTTATCTTGTCGATAACGTAACTTGTGTTGGGTCATATTATTGCCATCCCAGATTAGCAACTCCCCTTGTAAGGGATTTCGGCCACGGCCTAAATACTGTAATGCTGCATTGGCTTGAAGATTGCCCATCACCGTCGTGGTACTTGCTAATACCCCTGAATTGGTACAGTTTTGGGTACTGTCCTCAGAATCTGAGCCCAATGTCTCACCAAACACACAGTGATAACACCCTGTCTGCTTACTAGGTTCATATAAAGCCAATTGGCCAGACATGGCTATTGCTGATGCTGATAATAGCGGTAGACCCTCTTCAACACTGACTTGGTTCAACAGCTCTCTGGCTGCAAAATTGTCGGTACAGTCTAGTAATAAAAACGGTGTTTCACTCGTCTTAGCTCTCTCTAACAATAACAACTCTTTTGCATTTTGTGCTGTTAAACGCTGCTCAGAATAGCTTACGTTAACGAATGCATTAATACTTAATAAAGCCTGACATGCTGTTTTTGCCTTTGATTGTCCGATATTTTCATAGGTAAATAGAGTTTGGCGCTGTAGATTGCTGGCTTCAATGACATCATCATCAATCAAATGGATGGTACCCACGCCGGCCCGAGCCAATGTTTCTGAGACGGGGCAGCCTAATCCCCCTGCCCCCAATATAACCACTGTGCTTGACTTTAATCGCTCTTGAGCAGCTATATCCCAGCTCTCTAGCAGTATTTGACGCGAATACCGCATTAATTCGTTGTCACTTAGTTTGATCTCATACTGTTGGTTTGACACCGCTTAATCCTTAATACCAATATTTATTAATCGATATAAATATTAATGATAACTATTATCATTTACTTTAGAAGTACTTTACTTTATAATTACTCTATAACGTTACTTCTACGACGTTATGCTCTTATATAGAAAATCTTTAAAAAAACCATTAAAAATCTGTGGTTTAAGAGCTTTATATTTTACGCTTAAATCTTATCTTATTGATTAGCCTCAAGGAGTATCTGTCAGACTCGGTAGTAAAAACAACCCTACAATAAAAAGAATTATAATAAAAACACTTTTCTCCACCCCTGCTTAGCTTCTGCTAAATAGGGGTTTTTTATGCGAGGGGATAATTACTTAGCCATTTTTAACTAACCCCTTTTAACTAGCTACTTTTAAATAGCTACTTTTAACTTACTACCTTAGCACACCTCTATATTGATGTAATAAGTTAGCTAACTCAGAATATGATTAACTAAGTAGGCTACTGATATAGGCCACACATGTTGGCCCGCTCATCCTATGTTATTTCTTGCTGATCTAAAACTACCCTATTATATGTCAATTAAAACAGGTATAATTT
>Ga0208435_100552_pt1 | contig 10513 bp, 9 predicted proteins | sample 24_taG_FD_184097 | JGI IMG/M metagenome (GOLD analysis project Ga0208435, IMG submission 184097) | Marine viral communities from Cariaco Basin, Caribbean Sea - 24_WHOI_OMZ (SPAdes) (version 2) | ecosystem: Environmental > Aquatic > Marine > Oceanic | place: Caribbean Sea: Cariaco Basin | collected...
CTGAGCTCATTGCATTTTTCCTTTATTGTCATTATCGTTGTAATCATATACAGTGCACAATTATGTACCTAATATTAGCATGAGAGCGGCAGCTTTGTCGTGAGTACATCGTCACCGATTGTGAATGCTCTTAGCAAACGTTCATACTTTCTGTACCGTTTTTTTAGAGGATAGATGCTTCAAACAGCCCAAAACCTAAATAATAAAACGCTAAAAAAATCTAAAAAACGCGGTGAAATAAGCCTTAAATAATGGCTCACAGCTTTACAACCATTAGTTAAGAATCGGATTCACAAGCAACTATGTTTTACGTTATTATAGTCGATACGTCACTATAGTTCGATTATACTCGACGCTGTCTCGTTTGGGCACTTTAAAAACCTGTGCGCTATACCCAAAACCATACGATACTAAAATATCTCAACAAACCCTAAGTTTTCACACCTCAAGGATAAAGTATGAAACGTGTCATCACACTGACTGGTCTGGCCATGGCCATTGGACTTGCCACTATGGGCGCACAAGCTGCCGACTATGTCGCCGGAAAAGACTATCGCGTGCTAGACAATCCAGAAAAAATCAGCGGTGATGCTATCATTGTTCGTGAGTTTTTTTGGTATGGTTGCCCGCATTGTAACGTTCTTAACCCACATATGGAAAAATGGGCTAAAAACAAAGACAAAGACGTTGCCTTTTTCAAAACGCCAGCAGCGCTTAACCCTGTCTGGGAAGCCAACGCTCGTGGTTTCTATGCCGCTCAGCTGCTAGGGTTTGAAGACAAGACTCATGACGCATTATTTGATGCCATTCACAAAGATGGTAAGAAAATCTTTGACCAATCATCATTAAGTAAATGGTATGCATCGAAAGGCGTTAATGAGAAAAAATTCAATAGCCTTTATAATTCATTCGCCGTTGGTACGAAAATTGGTCGTTCACAAGCAGGCGCTAAGCGTTATCAGCTCTCTGGTGTGCCAGCAGTCGTCGTGCAAGGCAAATACGTTGTCACTGGTGAAAGCGCCACTGTACCTAAAGTCGTTGACTATTTGGTTGACAAAGTGCGTGCTGAAAAGAAATAGGTTAAGTACCAATATAAATTAGGTACCGTTATAAACTAGGGACTAGCATTTATCCACAAGTGTCATTTGTACCTAAATGCTCTCACCCATAAAAAAGCCAATCACTTGATGATTGGCTTTTTGCATTTGTAGACTACATTAATTTATAAGTGGAGATATTGTATAAATAGTGGTCAAAGTTATTTAGCTGCTATCATCTTATTACTTTTCTTTTTTCAATTGCGACAAAATAGTGACTTCTCGAATATAACTGGCTAAATCTGCTTTAGACTCTGCCATCAGCTCATCATCTTGGGTATGCTTGGCGTATTCAATCCATAACAGTAATTGATACATACTATTTTGTTCAGATGCTTGGTATTGTTTAACGAACTGCTTAAGCGTCCCTTCATCATTAATATTTAAACGCTCAAACCAACTTTCTATTTTTGAGACCTGTTCTTTAGGGAAAAACGCATCAAATAATGCTTTTACCAATTCGTGGCGGTTTTCTTCACTAATCAGCTTACCAACGCGCTTGGTTTGGCGAATACGAGCATTAGCGCTGGTGATATCGGCCAATGCCATGAGTTCTGCCATAAAATAGTCACTGGCTGGCAGATTTTTGAGCTGCTTTTTCGATAAGCTGGCAAGTGGTATCGACAACTTCTGCAAGCGCTCATGGGCCTTTTTGAGTTCAGTGCGCGAGACGCGCATATCCTGTTCTTTCCAGTCAATCATAAAAGCTTTCCAAAATAATAAATAATAAAATTAACAGGGGCATGTCCTCATTTTAGGAATAGTCATAAAAATGAAGATATGCCCCAGTGTTTACCAATAACTACCAACGATTTTTTTCACGATGTTTCGCCAGCACTTTTATACTTTGCGGCATAACATCGGCAAGACGACGTTGTAAATTATCGGTGATGAATACTGAACGATGCTTACCACCAGTACAGCCAATAGCCACTGTCACTGTATGGCGGTTATTGTGTAAAAATTCGGGCAACCAACGGGTTAAAAACTTATCTATATCATCAGTCATCTCAGCCACTTCTGGATAGTCGGCAAAGAATGCAGCAACTTCCATGTCTAGACCTGTCGAAGTACGCAATTCAGGGTTCCAATGCGGATTCGGCAAAATCCTCACATCAAAGACAAAATCTGCATCAATAGGACTGCCATATTTAAAGCCAAAAGACAGCAGATTAATCACAATCTGATTGTCCACGCCGATATGTTCACGCAAGCTGTCTTTCAATTGATGAATATTCAAATTGCTAGTATCAATTCTGATATCGGCATGACCTGCGATAGGCTCTAACAGCTCCACTTCTTTTTTAATCGCGGCAGGTAGATTAAAAGCAATATGCTTAGCATTATCACTATCGATATCCTGTGACATCAGCGGATGTACGCGGCGTGTCGCATTAAAACGTGCTATCAAAGTACTTTCTTGCGCGGTCACATACACCACTTTTACCGCATGCGCCCCGTATGTTTTCTTTAAGGATGCATGCATCTCTGCAAACTTGGATAGATCCGCTCGCGGTGTTCGAATATCAACACCAAGCGCAATACGACGAATCCCACTTTCATTGACCAATTTATGCGCAGCATCCGGCAATAAGGATAACGGTAAGTTATCAATAGAATAATATCCTAAATCTTCTAAGATATTCAATACTGAGGTTTTACCTGAGCCTGAACGCCCTGATACCACTAGGATACTGAGCTTGTCGGTTGCTATTTTACACGCTGCCTGCTCAGATTGACTGTTATTTTCACCCTGACTCACATCCATGATTCACCCATTCTAGTCCATTGCATCCTGCAAATTACTATGTCACAACGATTGATCCACCGTCACCAATTGATTGTCTAACAAACGTGCACGTCCTAGCCAAGCAGCGACTAAAATCATCAAATTCTCATTTTCTGCATTAAAAGTTACAGTATCATTGGTGAGTGACTCTAGCGTATCGGTTTTAATGTCCAAATAATCAATAATGAAGCCAGCATCCGTAATACGCTGATGCGTTTCTGCTAGCAACGACTGAACAACTTGTTGGCTCTGTTCGCCTTTTTCTAACTGCTTTGCTAAATATTGTAGCGCTTGATGGATAACAGGTGCTACCTCACGTTCATTAGCACTTAAATATTGGTTACGTGATGAAAGCGCCAAACCATCTGCAGCGCGGACAATAGGTGCTCCTATAATTTCAATGGGATAACTTAAATCACGTACCAATTGTTTAATAATCGCTAATTGCTGATAATCTTTTTGTCCAAAAATAGCCATATCCGGTTGTACGATATTGAACAGTTTAGAGACGACAATACCAACACCGTCAAAATGCCCAGGGCGTGATTGACCACATAATTGAGTGGTAATAGCTCCCGCGAGAACGGAGGTTGGCGGCGGTAAGACTGGGTACATCTCTTCAATACTGGGCGCAAACACATAATCAGTATCGACTGATGCTAGCTTAGCGACATCCTCATCAAGCGTGCGAGGATAACTATCAAAGTCCTCTCCCGCGCCAAATTGAGTAGGGTTGACAAAAATACTAACCACCACGATATCAGCATGTTGCTTGGCTATTTTTACTAACTCAAGATGACCGGCATGCAGATTGCCCATCGTTGGCACTAAAGCGATGCGCTGTGGGCCATCTTGATTGTCATTTTTTTGTCCACGATAAGACTGTAAGGCCGTACGCAATGCGGAGATGTGATGATGAATGATTGGCATGGTTAACTATTCTTCTACTGATAATCGTAAAAACTAAAATATTAGCTAAACTGGTGCTGCTCGGTTGGAAAACTGCCTTCACGTACTGACTGCTGGTAAAGGGCAAATGCGCCTTCGATACTGTGCGCGCTATTACGCTTATCGGTCAAAAAGTCATGAATAAAGCGCGGGACACGGCCATGTGCCATACCTAGCATGTCATGCATGACCAACACTTGACCATCCGTATCCGCACCAGCACCAATCCCAATAACTGGCACTGCGACGGCTTCCGTCACTACTTTTGCAAGCTCAGCAGGTACACACTCTAACACTAGCAGCGCAGCACCTGCCGCAACGACTGCTTTCGCATCAGCAAGCAATTTATCAGCCGCTTCGTCACCACGACCTTGGATTTTATAACCACCAAACACATTGACTGATTGCGGTGTTAATCCTAAATGCACACAAGTAGGCGTCCCTGCTTGCGCCAAAGTCGTGATTAAATCGCAAAGCTCACTACCGCCTTCAATCTTAATCACATGCGCGCCCGCCTGCATCAGCTGGCGACTATTGGCAACTGCTTCTGGTAGGGTGACATAGCTCATAAATGGTAGGTCAGCCAAAATCAGTGCGTGTTTATTGCTACGGGCAATATTGGCTGTATGATAAGCCATGTCATTGACAGTCACAGGTAACGTTGAGTCATGACCTTGCACCACCATGCCCAAACTGTCACCTATTAAAATGGTATCAATCTCTGCTTTTTCCATCATGCGTGCAAACATCGAGTCATAGCACGTTAAGCAAGTGAACTTGGTGCCGTCTTTTTTGAATTTTTTTAAAGTAGATAACGTCGTCATATGATCCTCGATTAACCTTTAGCTGTCTCTAGCTATTATTCTGATTGTGATCAAAACTTTTAGCAATCGTTTGTTATAGGTGATTCACCTTAAAAGAGGTAAGCGTTTTCACTCTTTTATAGTAGATTGGCTACAGTAATTTTAAGCCTGTCCAATCTTTGCTAGGCGGATAGTCATCTATCGACTTGCTAGCAATGATAAGCGCTGGAGCTAACTCTCGCAGTGGTAATAAGACAAAATTACGCTCAAACAATCCAGCGTGCGGTACGGTTAATTGTGGCTCAGTGATTTGCGCCTCACCGTATAGCAAAATATCGACATCCAAACTACGCTCACCCCAACGCCGTATTCGTGCACGCTTAGCCTCTTCTTCTAACTGTTGACAGTAAGCAAGCAACTCAAAAGGCGGCAATATCGTCTCAAACTCAGCGACGGCATTAACAAAATCAGGCTGATCTTGCGGTCCCATAGGCGCTGAAGCATAAAACGAAGAAACACGAACAGCACGTATTTGCTTATGCTCTTGCATCGCTGCGATTGCCTGCTGCAAATGTTCTACTGGTGAACCCAAGTCGTTAGACAAATTGCTACCCAAACCTACGTAGCAGGTTACCCAATTCGCGTTGCCCGCATCGTCAGTAATATTAGACATTGTCATTACTAGGCTGGCGACGGCGACGTTTCGATGGGATAGGGCCTTTATTGTCATTCACACTACTCATACCAACATTGCCGTTAGCAGCTTGGCTGGTTTTAGCAGAATTTGCTTCTGTCGTTCTGGCTGGTTTTTTAGTGCTTGCAGGTGTCGTAACCTTCGCCACTTTTTTGCGCTCAACCGTTTTTTTAGCCGGAACATCTGTTTTATCAGTAGGCTGGGCTGCTGGCTTAGGTGCTTTTTTTGCATACTTTGCTGCAGCTTTAACGTCGTTGTTAGTCGTTACTTGCGTCTCTGTATTACTAGCAAGATTTATACTATCTACACTCGGCTGACGACGGCGACGCTTATGGGGTATCGGTTCATTATTCATACTGACGAGCGCAGGCGATCTTGCTACCGAACGAGCCACAGACGAAGGCGTAACCTTTGACTGTGTTGCTTTTGGCTGCTGAGCTTGATTTGAGCGATCAGGCTTACTGTCAGCCTTACTATAAGAGTTAGCATCAGAACTGGCATCCTGATTTTTTAGTTCTTTCTCAGCCGATACATTCTTCTGAGCAGGTTTTTTCTGAGCCGCCTCTTGACGACTATCAGGCTTATCGCCATTTGATAGCTGCTTCTGCAATGGCGGCACGACTTTTTCATGCTCGATTACAAAAAGTGGTGCAGGCTTGGAATGATGGCGTTTATTTGCCGCTTGGTTGCTGCTATTGGCAAGGGATAGCAGTCGTAACTGAGCAAGCTCATGACTGTCTTGACTTACTTGCTGCGATTCATGGTGCTTGTTGTTACTGCCACCAGATTGCTTAACAGAGTCTGATTGACTGACAGCGCGGCGACGGCGTGCTGGAATATTTGACGGGTCATTTACCATATTCTGATCATTCCTACCCTGCTCAGCAGTATCATTGGCTTTGCTGTGCTTGGTATTTTTTTGATGAGATATTGAGTGATCGATGCTATTTGACTCTGAATTTTGACGATTACGCCCACGACCACGCTGCGCTTGTTGCCCTTTTTTATAGGCACCGCGACGAATATTTTCATCAAAATCATCAATGGCTTGCTGCTGCTCTCGTTCAGACAATGTCTGATAAGTCTGCCACCAATCGCCCATACCATTGGTCGACTCTGATAACGGATGCTCAGCATCACCGCATTGCTCACGCAATAACAAAAAGTCAAAACCTGCGCGAAAACGTGGATGCTCAGAGAGCTGAACGATTTGTTTGCTACGCGGGGCGGCAAGTCTTGGCTGCAGTATCCAGATATCACGGATAAACTGCTCTGCAAATTTAGGAATCGCGGTCTTGATACGTTGACGATCAATCACTTTACCAGCGGCGTGCATTTGCGCTTCAGCAAACGGCATATTGCGCTTCTTGGCTTTTGCCAACTGATGCAGATAGTTTTCCCATAATAGCGCGGCATAAAAGAACGCCGGATTGATGCTTTTGCCAGCAGCAATACGTTTGTCGGTATTAATAGCGACTTGATTGACCAGTGCACTCGGCTCAGATGGTGGATAGATAATTAAGCTATCAATCGCCCCTGACTCAAACAATAGCGGCAATAATGGCACCAGATAACCACCGGTAAACATTTTCTGGGTTTCATCATAGAGACGATGCGGTGATATTTGCTCAAGCAATGCCCAGTTGCCATCATGAAACTGATCGGCTAACTCGTCATCAAACTCAAAACCGAGCTTGGCTTTGAAACGTAAAGCACGCAACAAACGTACTGGATCTTCTTCGATACGCACTGGCGCATGGCCGAGCAGACGAATGATTTTATTATCAATGTCGTCAAGCGCACCGCAAAAATCATGAACCACGCCTTTAAGTGGTTGATAATAAAGCGCATTAATAGAGAAATCACGACGAGAGAAGTCTTGTTTGATATCACCCCAAACATTATCACGCAGGATCATACCGTCTTGATTGGTATTAGCATCATTGGTTGGTGGACCACGGAAGGTAGCAACCTCAATCAACTCACGGCCTGAATACACGTGCGCCAACTGAAAGCGGCGACCGATAATGCGGCAGCGCTTGCCAAAGACGTCTTTGATCTCATGCGGCTTGGCATCAGTGACAGCGTCAAAGTCTTTTGGACGTAAACCCAATAAGGTATCACGCACGCCGCCACCGACGATATAGGCATCAAACCCAGCTCGGTTTAAGGTGGCAATCACTTCAGTAATGGAATTGGGTAATTCAGATTTATTCAGTTCTAACTGCTTGGCGGCACGCTCGGCCATGCATCTACTCCTCGCCGGTATTCTTTAACCACCCCTGATGAACACAGCGTTTATCAGGCGGATGTACCTGCTAGTTTAACAAATTTTGCGCCTAGTAGGTGTGTTATGACTGATACTTACGTGCTATTTTGTCAATATTGGGGTTAATTAAAGCAAAATACTGCCCTTAATCTTGTACGCGTAAACGTCCTCGATTTTTCTCAACCGTTTTTGCACCAATACCTTTGACCTTTGCTAACTCATCCACTGTCTTAAAATCACCAAACATCTCACGATATAAAATAATCGCTTGGGCTTTGCTGCTGCCGATACCGTTTAATGAAACGAGCTCACCTTCACTAGCACGATTGATATTAATGATGGCTTGGTCACGTACCTGTGTTTTGGCACTTTCTTGCGCCAATAGATATTCATAAGCCCTTTGAGGATTATCAAAACAAGGCGCAGCTTGAACACTGTTCAACGTAAAAACCGCCAATATTAGACTGACAACAGCCATATTGACTAAGCTAACAAACGAGGCCTTATGATAAGCGTTCATGACGATCGTTCATATCGTTTCGCCGCTTCCCACAGTGCATCCATCTCTGTTATATCGCTATCCTCTAAACGCTTGCCAGTCGCAGCTAAATGCGCTTCAATATAACCAAAACGTGATTTGAATTTATGCACACACGTTAAGGTGGCTGCTTCTGCATCAAGATTGAGTTTACGCGCCACATTGACGAGCGCAAACATACAATCACCCAGCTCTTTTTCAATATCGCTAATATTGGCTTTGCTTGTGTTATATTCAGCAGCATCTTTTGATTTATCTATCAATTCAGCCTTTAACTCGGCAATCTCTTCATCTAGCTTATCAAAAGCACCGCCAACGCCCTCCCAGTCAAAACCTAGCTTTGACGCCTGTTTTTGCACATCTTGCGCTTGCATGAGCGCACTGCCCGCTTTAGTATTGTCTAGACGACGTTTGGGTTTGCCTCGTGCCTCGCGCGCTTGCTGCTCTTCCACTTTAATCTCATCCCAACGAGCTTTTACCGCCGCGTCATCTTCAAGGGTTTCAGCCTCAAACACATGCGGATGACGACGAATAAGCTTTTCTTGTAAAGTGGCGATAACATCGCTCATATCAAAGCGACCTTGCTCCGCATACATCTGACAATGAAACACCACTTGCAGCAGCACATCGCCTAGCTCGCCTTTGATATCCTCATCGTCATTACTTTGTACCGCCTCGCCCAGCTCATAAGCTTCTTCGATGGCATACGGAATAAGGCTGTGATTGGTTTGCTTTTTATCCCACGGACAGTCAACACGTAGCCGTGCCATCAAAGCCAATAAATCGTCTAATTCACCACTGGCGGTTGGCGTTCCTTGTACTGGTGCAGGCGCTGCTACTTTATCGTCTTGATTGCTCATGAGGGATACTCTTACACTTTCGTTTGTTGTTAAATAGAATTACGTTAAGTTCATAACGATTTTCTCGTTAGTGTATCATTGAACCTTGATTAGCTTATAATCGTGATATCTACTTTATTATTTTATCATTGCACACGCGCAAGGAATTTTATCATTATGTCTACGTCTGCGACCATTCGTTATCAGCCAGAAACTGCATTTAATCCTATTATTATTGATTCATTTAAAGCTTATGATATTCGCGGCGAGCTTGGGGTAAATCTAAACGAAACCATTGCTTACCGTATTGGTCGTGCCTTTGCACAGATTTTATTTCAGCGTTATGGTGCGGCGATTGAGGCTCATGACAATGATATGGTAAATCTAAAACCTGTCATCGTTATTGGTAGTGACATTCGCCATTCAAGCGAGCAGTTAAAACAAGCGACCATCGCTGGTATTGTAGATGCTGGCGTCAATGTGATTGACTTGGGCATGAGCGGTACAGAAGAGGTCTATTTTGCCACCAGCTATTATCAGGCATTGGGTGGTATTGAGGTCACAGCCAGCCATAATCCTATTAACTATAATGGCTTAAAACTGGTCAAAGAGCATTCAAAACCCATTAGCGCCGATGATGGTTTGGCAGAGATTCAGGCATTGGCAGAGTCTGGGAAATTTACCGCTACTAATACTCTAGGAAAACTGCAATTACTAACTGATAAAAGCGCTTATATCAATCATGTCATGACTTTTATTGATACTGATAAGCTCAAACCCCTCAAATTAGTGATTAACTCAGGCAATGGCAGTGCAGGGCCTGTCGTTGACTTGTTGATTGAAAAGCTTGCACAAGCTGGTGCGCCAATTGAAGTGATTAAATTGCATCATACCCCTGATGGTAGCTTCCCCAACGGCATCCCCAATCCTATGATTGAAGCCAATCGAGTGGCGACTCAGCAAGCTGTGTTGGAAAATAAAGCCGACCTTGGCATTGCCTTTGATGGCGACTTTGACCGCTGCTTTTTGTTCGATGAACAGGGTGAATTTATTGATGGTAGCTATATTGTTGGGATGCTCGCTCAAGCATTTTTGAATAAGCACCCAAATGAGTCAATCGTCTACGATCCACGTGTCATTTACAATACTGAAGCCGTGATTAAGGAACATAACGGTAAGGCTGTCATCAGTAAATCTGGACATTCATTTATTAAGCAAGTCATGCGTGACTCTGGCGCTGTTTATGGCGGCGAGATGTCTGCGCACCACTATTTCCGTGACTTTTTCTACTGCGACAGCGGTATGATTCCGTGGCTGCTAACGATTGAGCTATTATCTATCACCGGTAAAACCTTGTCAGAATTGGTCAGCGGTTATATTGCAGCCTATCCAAGTTCAGGCGAGCTTAATTTTCGACTCACAACAAATGGTGCGCCAACTATTATTAGCGCTATTGAGGAAAAATTTAGCAGCGAAAATCCGACTAAATCGACCCTTGATGGCTTAAGTCTGAACTTTGGCGAGTGGCGTTTTAAT
>Ga0208435_100553_pt1 | contig 10509 bp, 10 predicted proteins | sample 24_taG_FD_184097 | JGI IMG/M metagenome (GOLD analysis project Ga0208435, IMG submission 184097) | Marine viral communities from Cariaco Basin, Caribbean Sea - 24_WHOI_OMZ (SPAdes) (version 2) | ecosystem: Environmental > Aquatic > Marine > Oceanic | place: Caribbean Sea: Cariaco Basin...
CCTAATTGGTTCCTTATGGATATACTTTATTTGTTTTTAATCGAAAAAAGTACCTATCTTTGCAATAGATGGCGTTAAGCATTTTTTATCACCTTGTTTTTCATATTCTGCACCCCCCACTGTGTTGGGGGCATAGCGTTTGTATGAACCATTTGTGCTTATATAGTCCCCCATGTTAAAAATACGACCATTAAGATTTAGTGTTTTGGTGGCTTCATCCCAAGTAACGATGCCTTTTGGAAACTCAGGGAATGCTGCGGTATAAAATTTACGATCACTGCCAATTAAATAAAGACAGTGGTCTCTCCAGACGAAATTACCTCTTACTATTGAGGCAGCTTGAGATTGATGAATGGGGTCAACATAATAAGTAAAAATGCTGGTTTTTGGCTCAGGCTCTACGACTTCTTGAACAGGCTTTATCACTACCACTGATTCAACTGAAGTAGCTACAGGAGCTGTCGTACAACCTACTAAAAACAGGCTTGCTAACGCTAATAAGCTCTTTTGCATTTTTTATTCTCCATAACATAATGGCTCAGTACTAAGTTATTTATTCCCCAAACTCATAGTCCCCACTTTTACCTGAGTAGGTGCTAAACATTTTGTGTTGCCTTGCTTCTCATATTCTGCATCACCAACTGAGTTAGGGACATAATCCTGATATCCACCGTTGGTATAGATAGGATCCCCCATGTTAAAAATATGTCCATCAAGATTTATTATTTTAGTAGATTCATCCCACTTTACTAAGCCTTTTGGATATTTAGGAAATAAGGGTGTCATATACTCTCCATTATTATCTACTAAATAAAGACAACCATCCTTCCACTCAAACTTACCACTTACTACTGCCGCTGGTTGAGCAGGACGGTTTTGATCAACATCATAATAATAAATATTAGTTTTTTGCTCAGGCTCTATGATCTCTTGAACAGGTTTTATCACTGTCAATGGTTCAGGTGGGTTTGCTACAGGGGTTGTTGTACAACCTACTACTACAAGGCTTGCTAAAATAAAAAATATTTCTCTCATCTTTATCCTCCAAGTTCTTGGGGCACACTCGATATTTGATATTTAAAAGTACACTGCCATGTACACTGAGTTCATATAAATGGATTAGAGTACTGATACCAATGGCTCACAGTCTAAAATTCAAGTCCTCACTAGGGACTTAAATCTTCGCTAAGCACACTAAGACTATCTTATTCAAACCATTGGTGCTACTAGCTTGAATATCTAAGCGTCCATTTTGAATGAGAATGAGTGCTCGCGAAGGGCAGTATTTTGCAATATAGATGTAGTTAACCATATCTTCCAGTGTTAGTATGAAAACCTACTCCTATTTTCATTGATTTCTTACGATAAAAAGCCAAAAGCCAGATACTTCAAGTATCTGGCTAGTTAAAAATGATTAATGTATTTCAGGACGAGACAAATAGGTAAAAGTTTTACTGGGTGTTGGAAACTACCGTCTCACACGTTCTACAAAACCAGTTTCCTTTACTACGAACATGAGGTATATCTGCTGGAAAATCTACTTTTGCAGCAAGCCCACAGTATTGACATTGAACATCACTGACGTAGGCATGACACCTTGATAATACTTTAAATAAGTCTTGATGCTGAATTTTGTATTGTTGGCAAACTAGTTTGATATGGGCTAAGTAACCTAAATAGTTATCGTTACTTTTATACTCCCAATAAGAACAGCATATGTTCTTTTCTACCGGGCTAAGCGAGGGGTGAAATACAAGGTTCACACTCATGATAAGCCTCCGATTGTTTGATACACAAGATCTTCATCGAAGATGATACTGTGTGAGTGCATAATTTCTATAAATCTATCTTGCAAAACTTGCAGAGTGTAATTGTTCAGAGCTAAGCCCTCATTAAGCTCCTTTTGTACCCAGACCTTAATAGCTTCATCATTGTAAAAAATAGAGTTTACCCCTAGTAGCTTAGACAAGTTTGCCCCCTGCTGAACTTGTAGGTTTATCATGAGCCTATTCGCTAAATTTATAGCTTCTTTGCTCAGCCAAGCAGATGAATTTAGAGTATTAGTAGTATACATAAGTAACTCCTGTAGATTATTACGTGGCCAATTAGGTGTTAAATGACCTCCTATAGAGCATAGTATACATATAAAAAGACCTATTGCAACTAAAAATAACCTGCAAGAGATTATTTTTAGTTGCAATAGGTCTTTTCGTTACGCCTATTTTTCAAAAGTTTAAGTATGAACAGGTAGAACCATCACTAATGCAAGAGGTGGGAGATAGTAATATACCAGTCCTAATCTGAAAGTGATTTGAAGAATAGTAAGCATGCTTGGTATTAAATATCTAAAAGTGCATGACTATTCATCTATGATTTCATATAAGTCACCAACATCTACCTGTAGATATCTACATAGTCGTTCTATGACGTCTAAGTCTACTCGAGTCGCTTCTTCATGATACATGCGAGTAATTGTTCCTCGATTGATATCAGTATCTCTTGCTACATCAGCGATTTTTAGTCTCTTTTCACCCATTATTTTTGATAAATTACACTTCAGCATAGCTTCCTCAAGGTTAAAATGTTCTGTAGAAGATAAAAAAGACTTGCAAAAGATTAAAACTAGTGTAAATTATGTTCTGCAGGAGGTCATAAATGATCTATTGGTTATCACTTTAATCTTTAGTAAGGATTTTACTATGAACTATACATACTTAACAACTGAAGAGCTATCTTGTCGCATCAAATATGATAGTAGAACTATCCGCAATCAGCTGAAAGACTCTGTTCTTATTGAGGGCGTGCACTATATAAGACCCTTCAATGGTCGAAAAATCCTTTTTATTTGGCAGAAAGTTGAAGAGCTCATGTTAAAGGGCTATGACGATGAAATTCCATTTGTAGGAGGAGGAGCGTAATATGGCTAGCGTTAATGCCAGGAATGGCAAGCTATATATTGACTTTCGTTATTTTGGCAAACGTTGTCGTGAACAAACGCTATTAGTCGATAACCCAGCAAATAGAAAGCGTCTGAAAAACTTTGTCAATAAGATTGAAGCTGAAATTAATCTGAATACCTTTGAGTACGAGAAGTACTTTCCAAACAGTAAGAGAGTAGTGGAGTTTAAGAGTTTAGAGCTTATGCGTCGTTCAAATAGCCACAGCAATGCTAATATTAGTTTTGCAAAATTTTCTGAAATTTGGCTAAGTGAAAAAACTCCAGAATGGAGAGCTTCTCAAGTCGAAAATATTGAGGATATTTTTCGGATCTATCTATACCCCGAATTTGGTCAGTTGCCTATCAATACAATCAATAAGGCGATGATAATTAGCTTTAGAAGTAGTTTAATTAAACATGGGAACAAAGGGCGTAAGCTGTCGGCTTCACGCATCAACCATATTATGACACCGTTGAGAATGCTGCTAGTTGAAGCCTCTGAGAGATACGGTTTTAATTGTCCTTGGAAAAATATCAAGCCTTTGGCTGAGCCAAAAAGCAAAGTGAATCCTTTTACTCTTGAAGAGGTTATGGCTATTATCAATTCTGTGCGCGAGGATTATAAAGCTTATTATACGGTGCGTTTTTTTACAGGTATGCGCACAGGTGAGATTGATGGGCTGCCTTGGAGAAATGTTGATTTTGACCGACGACAGATAATAGTGAACCAAGCTGTAGTAAACGGTGTAGTTGGCGAGACGAAAACAGTAAGTTCTAACCGTGTAATTCATATGAATCAATTGGTATACGAAGCATTATTAGAGCAAAAAGATATCACAGCTCACCATAGTGAGTTCGTATTTTGTACTAAAGCAGGTACACCATTGAGCCATCGCAACATTACCCGGAGGGTATGGTATCCACTGTTGAATTACTTAGGTCTAGAGAAGAGGAACCCATACCAGAGCCGACATACTGCTGCGACGCTATGGTTAGCAGCTGGTGAGTCGCCAGAGTGGATAGCCGCGCAGCTAGGGCACAGTAGTACTAAGATGCTTTTTTCAACCTATTCACGTTACGTACCCAACCTGACTAGACAAGATGGAAGTGCATTTGAGACACTTTTGAAACAAAAAAGCATAATAAAGTAACCAGAAATAGCCCTAATTTGATAAAAGCCCACTTATGTGGGCTTTCTTATGGATGCTATTTATAAAATCGTATAGTCTGGGTATTAATCATTACGAGTAACACATTTTTCTAGGTTGAATAGTATGGATGAAAAGCTGGGTATTAAAGTTCAATTAATACATGAATGGCTGGATCAGGAAGTTCGTCTAAAAGCACGTAAATCTGAGACGAAAATTTTAATAGAAGGCATAAGTGACATTATTGAACGGTTACCTTCAAGTTACGTTAATTTTGAAATTGAAATGAGAGCTTTAAGAGGTTGGTTCGAAAGTTACCAACTTAACTATCAAGAAGGCACAAGTTCAAAGTTAGAAAGTACTGAGAAGGAGGTTATACATGTTAAAGACGTTACAAAAAGACGAGTCATTGCATTCTTTTGCGATCGAGGGTATTCGGAAAAAGTTGGTCTGATTCGTTCAGTATATTTCTTCATTTGTTTAAAGATGGTCACTTTGACTAAGCATGGTAGCAGAATCAATACGACACTGGATGAATGTAGGTTCTTAAATACGAGCCATCGAAAGTTTCTAGTTCAGTTTTTACCTGACATTAGGGAATTAAAAAACCTTGATGAGTTATTGAATATCCATCAAGGAGTATATGACTTAGATTTATATGACTTATGGCAGTCAATCGACAGTGATGACTTAAATAATTTCATTATTGGTATGCGTAGTAAGCCACACAAAGATGACGATGAAAGTTGGAGTGACAGACAGCTATGTAATCATCGTGTCAGAAAGTATTTATATAACTTTATTTATCCGGTTAGTGCAGTCTTGCAACAAAAACAAGGAATAAAGAGAAATGTTGTAACAACAAGTGCTACGCCTGAAGTTATTCGCTCAGATGCTTATATTGACGAAGAAACCGGTGATGTGACCGCAACGCTGAGTAGTATCAATCAACATATTGAAGAGCATCAGACAGATGATACTTTTGAGATAGATGAGAGGGTAGATGATGATGTAGACACTGCTGTAGAGTATAGGCCAAAAAGACCAACTTCATACTACATGGATATGGTAAGAGCCCAGCAACAAGTCAATATGCGTCGAAAAAGATCGATGCATTTGATTACGGATGTGCAGGTGGCTAAAGAATACGAAATTACTGTATTTATCAAAGAAATATATGAGATTCTAAGAAAAATAGATATTGATTATTCATTTAACAGTAGTCGAAAAATAAGCCTTAGTAATGACCAAATATCAGCCATATACTTATTAGTTACATTATTGATGGGAAATGAAGGCTCAGCATTAGCTGTAGATTTTGAAGAAATATATGACCGCTGTATAGTGCACCTGCAGTTCACACCTGATAGATCTCGCCTAAATGACGATTATAGTCTTAACTTATCTGCTGTAGAAACTGATCAATTCTTACTGACTCTACCATTTGCCATAGGAGTACTAGCGTGCTCTTTACAACAGCAGTTGGGAAACTCAAAACAGCGTAAGCAACCTCAAAGCCTTAATTCTGTAATGGAAATAGCTAGAGGTTTATTAATTGGTATTAATAAAAAACATAAAACCAAGTTGAGTATTAGGAAGCTAAGCGGTTACTTAAAACACAAGTTACTTAATGAAGGTATAGATTCAGCTGTCATTGAAGTTATGACTCAGTCGCCAATTAATCATCTATCCGCATTACCATACTTTAATATAGGAAAGGGTGAAGTATATTTGTGTCAGTACATATACTTCACCCATTTAAAAGACATAATGCAAATGCATTTAAACGATCATTCACCAAGTGAGCGTTTAAATCATAGAAATACTTTAGAAATTAACGATTTAGTAGATTTTCCAGGTGATCGATACACTCATAATGCAGATCGGTTAGCAGGGACCAAGCTCTCACTTAATGAGTCTAAATTTAAATCGGAAGTTATCGGTCCTATGGTAATTGAGCTTAAAAGCTTGGCTATAAAATATGATGATATTGAAGGCATGATTGAACATCATAACCTATTTATGGATTATCTCTATATTATGCTAGGTCTATCATCTGGGTATCGGCCAGTGGTTGAAACATTTGGTAGATTCCAAGATGTAGACTTAGATACAGGTGTGTACTTCATTTCGGATAAAGAAAATAGAGCGTATGCTCAAGGTCGCTTCATAGTTTTACCGGAAATTACTACTAAGCAACTCCAAGCTTATTATGAAGAGTTATATCACAGGATGAAGTTTTTTAAGAGGAAACAACGAAGTTTAGGTGATTTATACCAAGATATATACGAAAGTAACGTTGGCATAATTAGCTATTTAGAGCTTAATTCAGATGGTAAGTGTGATTTTATAAAAAATCAAAACCGTAACTTTATAATTAATAGATTAAAAAGGCACTTTCACTTACCTCTAAATTGGTATAGGCATCATATGAGGTCGTTAAAGGATTTTGGCTATAGCTTATTTAAAAGCGGCCATGCAGAAAATGATTTTAATTATGAGGTGGTTAATAGTTGGATGGGGCATAGTGATCCTCTAGGGTTTGATTACTATGATGTCTTTAGTAGCTTGAAACGGACTGAGCAAAAGAAGATGGCGTCCTATATTCATAAGTTACTACTTGATTACGGCTTTGAGCTGATTGAGCTTAATAGAGGCAAGAGAGATGTCAGAAACTAGACTATCCGGGGTAGAGAAACGTAAAAAAGATCGTGATAAAAAGCTCGAATCAGCCAAAAAAAGAGCAGTGAAAATTGCTGAAGAGTATTTCAACTTCGATGAACTAGCTAATATTGATAACGTTCAAGAGGAGTTTGAAAAGAGGCTGAGCTTTTATGACGAACTTCTGAAAGAGAAAAGTGTTTATAAGAACCATATTATATATGCACATAGCTTTAATGGTGCAGTGAAATATATACAGGAAAAGATAGAGGAACATGGCTTACAAGTTACTTTTCCTAAGTATATTGTTATAGAAAACCGCCCTAAGTCATTTAGGGATAATGAGTGGTTTCAAGAGGCTAAGAGTCTCAGAAGTTTTTATAAGGCTTGGATGCAGGAGTTTGAGTATCGGCAGCAGCTGTCTATTTATGATGTGTTTTTGTCATTAGTTTTTCATAGTGCTGTTTTACAGCCACATATACTGAAACATGTACTTAAACTAATTATTAATAGAACACTGAGAATTCAAAAAATTTACAACCTACCCTTTGTGAATGTTGTATTTAATGATCCTGATACTGGCTATAGTACGAATATTAGACGGGGCTCCGATCAGTCAGGATATACTTCACAGAACATATTTATCTCACCAATTACAGCAGTTTTATTAAGCTCGTATGAAGCAAAAGATGATGAACTATTAAGAGCAGTTGGAAAGAGAAAAGAGAGATTGAGCCTCAATGATTTTTATCAAAAGATGATTGGAATCTTTGATGGAAGTGGCTTGTCTCATATGCTACCTAAGTCATTAAAAAGATTCTTAACGGCTAGTGTTTACGTTATAGAGCATCATGAAAACTACAACTTACCTGAGTATTTCTGTTATTTAATGCTCGGAGTGAAAAAGTCGTATTCCTTACCACTAGATAACTGGCAAGTTATGATATATCAGTGTACTAATGAATCTGATAAGAATGTATTAGACTTACCTGAAAATCACTTTAAAGCTTCTACTGCTAAAAATCTAGAACATAATAAAGACTTAGCTCAAAAAATATATCAATTATTTAAACCAAAAGGGAAAAAATATAAGCTCTCAGAAGAAGATTTTGATGATAGTTTAGAGCACTTATTACTTGAATATAGTAGTAAAAATGCGCCATTAAGTGAAGTGGCGTTATTGAAATGGTTTAAGTATAAGCGAAATAGCTGTCAGCCAAATAGTATTCAAACCTATAGTGGACGAATAACCAATCGCTGGCTTGCTTTAACATATGATGTTGATATTAATGAGTTTGACGAAGCTGATTTTGAGTACTTATATGCTGAACTCTTATCTTTGGTTAGAGGTGAAGAAGCAAGAAAGGATACAGCAAGTACACTAGATAACTTTCATGCCTTTTTAGTTGATACATATGGGTGTGACCCCGTAGAGCCAATGTCTAGTGGTAGTGTGGCTCACGTAAAGTCTGGTTATATATCAGAGCACATGTTTCAAGCTATATTGCATGAGTGTGATAGTTTGAAATTGAATATAGATTTAAAGACGTCAATTTCGATATCACTTATTTTAGCTTATCGGTGCGGTATGCGAATTGGCGAGATAGCAAAGCTTCAGCTAAAGGAGATTTCAACGACACTAGATTATTTGGAAGTCCGTAATAATGCATATGGCAGTAATAAAACATCCTCAGCATTACGTAGCCTACCTATTAGCTTGATGCTGCTAAAAGATGAAATAAGGGCTATAACTGCGTTGTATCATAGGCGTATGGCTGATAAGGGGCAAACGTTAATAGCTGATAGTAGTGGGGAGAGTATTCCCAAGAATAAGTTATCTCAAATAATATCTGGCTTAATAAAAGATGTCACAGGTTTAAGTTATTTAACGGCACATAATCTTAGACATAGCTGTCTTACTAACTTACAGCTAATTAGCTTTTTTAAAGACTTTGATTCTCCATATGGACTTGTAGTTGAAGATGAGCTCAATCACTTATTGCCATATTCAAGAGAGCAATTACATAAAATTGAAACTAATTTATTTGGCGATAGAGCTTCTATCAGCAACTATGTTATTTCAGGGGTAGCAGGACATGTTGAGCCAACGGTGGGTTTTAACAATTATATTCATCTCACTGATATACAAATAGGCATCCAGCTTTGGAGTTTGGACTTTGAGCTGAGTAACAAACAAAAACAGCACCTTTTAAAAATTCCAAGACGAAAGCTCAATTTAAGTTTGTCTGAGATGAATAAATATGTATTTGATAAATTAAAGACAACGTCATTAGCCAAACCAAAAGGAAATAAAAAAATAGTTACAAGCGAAGGTAGCAAGAAAAGAGAATATAGTTTTAATGAAGTATCGATGATTTTGCGTAGCTATCAATCACATGATGACTTTCAGCAACTACTGAGGTTATATGATGTTCCAGTGCATGTTTTTAAAAGTTGGCTAAAGCGTGCTGTTTTATTAAGGGATAGCGAAGAGTTTCAAACCAAATTTAGAGGTTCGCGGTTATTAAGCCCTAATAATAAAGAAGCTTTAGTCCCGACCTTTCAGTTAAGTGATAAAGATATCAAGATAATAGACACTATGGATAGCTGTTTTAATAAGCTATATGTCAAACAGAAACAACAATTGCAGCTTGATTGGTTTGTTGAGTACACTCTGAAAAATTGTATTTATGGTCGTAGTTATATTCAACTCAATGATTTTGAATCCTTCGAAAGGTACTTAAACTGTCTGACCAAATTGTTACCTAAGAGACTGGTTCATTTGGAGGTGCAAAATCTCATAGACAATAGTAATAAGAGAGAGGCTAAAAAGTGGCAAAACCGGCTAAGAAAACTGCCAACAGATAACGTCATCATTAATGAAAATAACACTAATATAACTCACTCAAACTATACAAGATCGATTAGAGCTAAGATTTACGTTGCTAGCTCTGACAATAATCAATATAGTCGTATTTTGCAGTATTATTGTTTTTACAGGTTTGTATTGCAGAACTAGTTCAAATCTAATTTTATAAACCGCATCCTAAATTATATTTAAAATGAGTCGAAGACACGTTAGTTTAACTTACTCTTAGTGAACGAGACTTTTTTATAAGGGACAATTTAGAATATTTTACTTTCAGTATTTAGATTTAATTAATCTAATAGCATTGAGTGAGCATAAGAAATGAAAAATATTTTATTATCCGTTATGGGGACGAGTCCGCAGGTATTAACTGAAACATTTTATGCTATACATATACAAGGTAGACCGTTTCCTGATGAGGTTTACTTAATTACTTCAGAAAATGCAAGGGAGAAGGTGGTTGAGTGGTTGTTTGAGAATAATCAGATTGAAAATTTGAAAAAGCATTATGGATTGCCAGACTTTAAGTTTGATCTAGATCATATATTACTTATGCATGATCATGATGGTGTTGTAGTGGTTAATGGACGTGAAGAGGAAGATCAGCAAAGTATAGCGGACTCAATTACTCGTATAGTTGCTAGGTTTACTGCAAATGAAAACTTAATGCCAATGTTGGTGGCAACACCACCTTTGATGCAGGCGTCCTTGATAATCAAGGCGGTAGCACCCGTATTAATACAGTAGGGGACACCAACCTTAATGCTGTTAATACAGGCTATCAAACCAATGCCATTGGTGATGACAATAATTACTTTAAACAAGGTGAAACCCGTGACATCGGTAGTCAAATCAAAGGTGCTGATAATATTATCATCACCTCAGGGGGTGAT
>Ga0208435_100555_pt1 | contig 10489 bp, 11 predicted proteins | sample 24_taG_FD_184097 | JGI IMG/M metagenome (GOLD analysis project Ga0208435, IMG submission 184097) | Marine viral communities from Cariaco Basin, Caribbean Sea - 24_WHOI_OMZ (SPAdes) (version 2) | ecosystem: Environmental > Aquatic > Marine > Oceanic | place: Caribbean Sea: Cariaco Basin...
AGTACTTGAATGGTACGACGAATCTCTTCATCGCGACCAATCACAGGGTCAAGCTTACCAAGTTCCGCCTGCTCAGTTAAGTTAATGGTATATTTATTCAGCGCATCACGCTGATCTTCAGCATTTTGATTATTCACGGTATCATCACCTCGCAATTGCTCAATGACTGTTTTTAATTTACTCGCTGTTACGCCCGCACTCTCAAATATCTTTTTGGTTTCACCTTGCTCAGCGAGCGCCAACATCACCCATTCAGTGGCGATAAAATCATCGCCTTCTTTTTGTGCTTGGCGGTCTGCCAAGTTCAAAATTTTAACCGAATTTGGGTTTAAATTCACATCACCTGTTGGCTCACTAATCGTTGCTTGATTGTCGAGCGCCTTTGCCACACCATTCTTTAGCGCAGGGATAGACGCGCCTGCTTGTTGGCAGATAGATAAATTAGACTCATCCTGTAGCAATACTGCAAGCAGATGCACAGGATCAATACCTGTATGGTCACGTCCCAATGCTAGGCTCTGTGCTTCTTGAATGGCAGATTGTAGTTTCTGGGTAAATTTTTCGAACCTCATAATTGTATCCTTTTATAATTAGTATTATCAGTCAGTGGATGCAACATAAAATACCGAACGCGCAGCATTTAAAACATAGCGCTTATCGTCAATTTTATCGTGTTTCAATCACCGTTAGTTGTTATATATATAGGGTATAACATACAAGATTTCAACCTACTTATGCAAGTTGTCAATCGATATCTATGACTTATTAGTAAATACTGAAAAATAGTAAGATTTTATATGGGTAAAAACCTTACCCATAGCAATGATATTATCACAAACTATCAATAGGCACACTAAGAGAGTATTTCAAGAGGATAAATAAAAAAACAACTAAAAGAGAGGCTTGCTCAACAATGAAAGGTAAGCAAGAGACAGCTATAGCAGAGATTCTAATGCGCTGTAGCTGCTAGAAATGTACTACACGATAGCCAGCATTAACATAACGCTCACTCTACAATTTCTATCGATGTACCAACCTCAACTGCCGCCATAATCTCATCCATCTCATTATCAGTGACGGCAATGCAACCATCGGTCCAATCACGTTGTTGGTTAATCCACGCTAGATGACCGAAGCCGTTCATCTGCCCATGAATCATAATATCACCACCAGGATGGACGCCGCGTGATCGTGCCCGAGCTTTGTCCGCAGCATTGGGGTAGCTTATATGGATGGAGCGATGGGCAATAGAGTTCTCATTCTTATAGTCTAAGATGTACGCTCCTACGGGTGTGCGCTCATCGCCTTGCTGCTGTTTATGACCAACCGGACTATCCCCTAGCGCAATACGATAGGACTTAATGACTTTATCACCACTCAATAGCTGCAAAATACGATCGGATTTATCGACAAAAACTTTATCGATAACCACCGTACTAGAAATAGGCTGACCATTATTGCCTGTACTTTTTGCATCCGAGGAGGCTGTTTTGACATACCCTATCGCACTGGTGCTCATAATGGTGGTCAGTCCCAGTCCTATCACAACGAACAATCGACGCGGCTTTTTGCTGAAATTCAGAGAAAAAAATGACATAGGCTTTAATAACTCCGTTTAGCGTTAGAGAGTGAAATGGCAACATACCACGCTATTAACTTACCAAAGCACCATGCCAGCTTTTGTGAAAATTTCATGGATAACATTAGGGCGTGTCCTCATTTTAAAAATGGTGATAAAAATAGCTAAATTTTGCCAAACATCGTCAAATAGCTTATTAATATCTCGATATTATTTGCGCTACTTTCCTTGTTTGACAGCAATTTATCTCATTTTTATCACCATTTTTAAAATGAGGACACGCCCTAGGATCTTTTGAACATAAAAACTTCGTTAATGCCATTACACCATACGAATTGCGCCATCTAAGCGAATGACTTCTCCATTGAGATAGGCATTATCAATGATATGCATGACCAACTTGGCAAACTCATTGGGATTGCCCAGACGCTTAGGATAAGGTACGCCCGCCTCTAGTTGTTCGCGCGCTTTTTCAGGAATGGTCTCCATCATCGGAGTGGCAAAGACGCCAGGTGCGATGGTCATGACGCGAATACCATGACGTGTCAGCTCACGTGCTAGCGGTAAAGTCAGACCAACGACCCCTGCTTTTGACGATGAATAGCTTGCTTGCCCGACTTGCCCATCGAAAGCTGCGATAGAAGCCGTATTAATAATGACGCCATTATCAGCGTTCTTCTCTATGGAGCTGTCTGCGTTATTGGCATTTGCTAAACGCTTTGCAATACTGGCTGCGACCAGACGCGCGACATTAAAAGAACCAACAAGATTGATATTGACGCCGCGACTAAAAGCATCAAGATCTGCTGGGTTATTATCACGGTCCAGCAGCTTTTGTACCACAGCGATGCCCGCACAGTTGATAGACCCTTGCAAACCGCCAAATTCTTTTTCAGCCTTATCTACAGCCGCTTGCACCTCATCACTACTGGTCACATCACAACGTGTAAAACGCGCATTGTCACCTAGCTCGTCTACCAGTGCTTGCCCTGCTGATTCATTCAGATCTGCGATGACGACGTTACCGCCTTGCTTGACAATAGCGCGAACCACTGCCTCTCCCAAACCTGATGCACCGCCTGTGACCAAAAAGCTCTGTTGTTCAATGTGCATAATTATTCCTTTTATTAATATTTTTACTGTTATTTTTATCAGTCATCGATTTTTATCTTAACCTGACGATATGAGTGCATTGCTTCATTAAGCCGCAGATAAACTGCGCAGCAAAAAGCGCTGAATTTTACCACTTGGGGTTTTTGGCAACTCTTTCACAAACTCAACTTCGCGCGGATAAGCGTGAGTTGATAGACGTCTGCGGACTAATTCTTGAATTTCTTTGGCAATCTCGTCCGTACCTTCGATACCGTCTTTTAGCACCACATACGACTTAATGGTATGACCACGCACTTCGTCTTGCACTCCAACTGCCGCTGACTCTGCAACTGCCTCATGCTCCAGCACGGTGTTTTCGACATCGGTTGGTCCAACGCGGTAACCTGCGGTGATAATAATGTCATCATCACGCCCTGAAAACCAATAGCTGCCATCACTGTGACGCTCGACCACATCACCTGTTAAATAGTAATCATCAGCGAAGGCGTCTTTTTCGTTCCAGCTATAACCACGGAAATAAAACGCGGGCGATTGACTGACCACTACGGCAAGCTGTCCTTGTTCGCCATCAGCTAATATATTCATATCATCATCTAACACTACCAATGTGTGCCCCGGTAGCGCCATGCCCATCGAGCCAACCGGACATTCATGTGCTAATGCATGGTGCTCACAGCAAGTCATTCCCGTCTCGGTCTGCCCGTACTGATCGCAGACCTTACAGTTTAAATAGGTTTCAACCCAGTTGACCACTTCGGTATTTAAGGTCTCGCCTGCTGAATTGGCACAGCGCAGTGATAGTTTAGCCTCATTGTCATTACTATTGTCATTGTGAGCAGCTTCAAAGACGCCACTCGATTTCATCATCCGAAACGCTGTCGGTGAGGACGCCAAATTACTAATCTTATGACGGACCATAAAATCACGAGTATTTTGTGCATCAAAGCCAGCTTCATTAAAATACGTTGTTACCCCTAATAACAAAGGTCCTGTAATCGCATAATAAAGACCGTATGCCCAGCCTGGATCAGCCATGTTCCAGTAATTATCATCCGCTCGCAAGTCAATCGCATAGCGCATGTAGAGATAAAACGCTGAGAGCGCACTTAGCGGCACACTAACGCCTTTTGATTTACCTACTGTACCTGAGGTAAACATTTGCAGAAAGGGTGCATCTGTATCTAATGAAACCGCGTCTACCGTTTGCGACTGCATTGCGACCTTTTCAGCGTAGCTATCATCACCCCAACTTTGCGCATCTACTTTGCTGCCAACCAGCACCATTTTGGTTTGCTTCGCTAAGTCGTCAAACTTGCCACGATTTTCTTGATTGGTAAAAACCACTTTGGTATTGGCTTTGTCCATCCGATACTTAATCGAATCATAGCCAAAGGCGGTAAATAACGGCTGATAAACTGCACCGATCCGCCAAGTCGCGAGTACAATGGTGAGCAGCTCAGGGGTGCGAGGTAGCATGGTTGCCACTTGGTCACCAATTTGTACACCATAAGACAACAATAAATTGGCGACTTGTGCGCTTGCCTTATCAAGCTCAGCAAAGCTCATGCGCGTTACATTGCCCGACGTATCTTCGTGCACCAGTGCAATATTATCACCGCGACCATCACGCACATGACGACCACAGCATGCCATATAAGCATTCAAGCGATCTTCTAAATGCTCGCCAAATATCTCTGTCAATAGCGCGTTCATATCAAAGTTATGATAGTAATCGCTGTAGCTCATTGGCGGGTGTGCAGTATGATTTGAAGCGGTATTTACGAATGATGGGTCTGTAGAAGAGGTGTTCATAAGCTAATCCTTTAGCAATAGCAGGTAACGGGCGAAATAAGAGAATTGTCAGCAGAAAAAAGGCATATCCTAGCAACTGTTTTTTCTGCTTGTTCGCACATATCAATGTGCATAGACTCTATTAGTAACGCATTTTAATATTTATTTCAATACATAACGTATCATTTTTATAATTCAATCACAAACTCTTGATGGAACTTTATTTCAAAGCACTCAGCAGCCACTTAAAAATAACAGCAGCGCCTTTTCTTCATAACTTTGATGCTGTTTAGTACGTCCACGGCGCGCTTGTTTATAAGGTTCAAAGAACTGCCCCGCCAAAAAGCGCTCTATAATAATGGGATTAATATAAGAAGATCGGCAGACAGCAGGGGTATTGCCCAGCTCATCAGCGACACTTTTTACCATATCAGTCACCAGTTGCTGACGCTCTTTACTATCAGGTTCACTGGCTAATATTGCTTTGCCCTGAGCGCTCTGTAGCTCATCATGCAGGTAACTGGCAGCAAGGACACTGGCCATCCAAGTACGAAAGTCCTTTGCGCTATATAAATTACCGCTATGCATCTCACTGTCACGACCATGACCGCTAGTATGCGTGCTTAGATAGTCGTTGATATCGCGACTGTCGACGACTTGTTTATGACCCTTGTCATCCAAATATTTAAAAATCTGATAACCAGGTAACTCAGAACATGCCTGTACAATCTCAATCAAACGCTCGTCTTGCAGCTCTATATGATGCTCTTTGGCACTTTTACCGACAAAATCAAACGCCAGTCCGTTATCAGTTTCGCTCACGTGCTTACTGCGTAGAGTACTCAAACCATAGCTCTTATTGAGCTTGGCATAGCGGCTGTTGCCGATACGAATCAAGGTCGTTTCTAATAGTTTGACCACTGCTGATAAGACATTTTCACGGGATAACGATTTGGCTTTCAAGTCTTTTTCAACTTGCGCACGCAGGTTTGGCAACGCCTCAGCAAAGCCTATCATGGCATCGAACTTGGCTTGATCACGTACGCGATCCCACTCAGGGTGATACAGATACTGTTTTCGTGCTTTGTCATCGCGCCCCGTCGATTGCAAGTGCCCTTTATCGTCTTGGCATATCCAAACCTCTGACCACATCGGTGGTATCACTAGCGCATTAAAACGCTGTCGCAAGGCTTTGTCTTTGACCGTTTTGCCTGTGGCATCTTTATAAGTAAACCCGCGCCCCCAACGCCTACGCGTAAACCCAAGCTCATCATCACTGACATAGCGCAGATTAGCAAGGCGAGCGAGTTTTTCATAATCATGGCGTATGTCTTGCGTGGTTGTTTGGTCATTTAGCGTCGCCATAATACATACTCGATTGATAAAATAGTCGTTTTAGCATAATGAATTGCGATGGTTTTTGCTGTTTATTTGCCACGAGCAAAGTGTAATCGATGTGTAAAAAAACACGCTTAAAAGGGTTCTAAATAATGAGCTTTTGAGCCATAATTTGACAACAATCACAATTTAATTTGAATAAAACACAATGAAAAATACTTCTATAAAGATAGCAGCATTATCTAAAGACGATTACGAATTTTGGTTACCTTTGTGGCAAAACTATCTAAAATTTTATGAGACCAGTTTGCCATCAAGTACCATCCAAAACACGTGGCACAGTTTGCTCGATAGTAACGTGCCGATTTATGGTTTTGGTGCTTGGCAGGACGACAAGTTAGTAGGTATTACCCATGTGGTGCTACATCCAACGACATGGAGCAGCATGGCATGTTGTTATTTACAAGATCTTTATGTCGATGAGTCTGTACGTGGACAAAGTATTGGACGAATTTTAATTGAAGGCGTATATAATTTTGCCGATGAGAAAGGCTGTAATCACGTTTATTGGAAAACTCAAGAAAGTAATACCGACGCACGCCGATTGTATGACAATGTCGCAAGCTTAACAGATATGGTGCAGTATCGTAAAAACCTATAATGGTTGTTCAATGCTTTATGACTCAAATTTATCTCAAAATGCAACCATAAAAAAACGCCAAGCGTTAAACACTTGGCGTTAATCTGTTAACTACTACTCTAAAAATGCTTATTTACCATAAACACATAAATAAGCCGTTTCTACTGCTACTTTTACTTGAAACTTCTGATTGGCTTCAACGGTAAATTGCTCACCTGCATTAAAGGTTTGCCACTCATCACTCTCTGGTAGCTTGACCGTCAATGCACCACTGACCACGCTCATGGTTTCAAATTCGCTGGTGCCAAACTCGTATTCACCAATCTCCATCACCCCAACTGTTGCAGGCTTAGTTGCCGTTTGAAAGGCAATAGAAGTGACTTTATTATCAAAATAACTGTTAACGCTTGGCATAATTTTCCTTAATTAAATATTAGTTACTATTTTATTTTATAATCCTGCTTTTAGGCTCGCTTCGATAAATTGATCGAGGTCGCCATCGAGTACCGCACCAGTATTAAAGGTTTCAACGCCAGTACGCAAGTCTTTGATACGTGAATCATCGAGCACATAAGAGCGAATTTGACTGCCCCAACCGACGTCTGACTTGCCATCCTCGACCGCTTGCTGAGATTCCATCCGTTTTTGCATTTCAAGCTCATAAAGCTTAGCACGCAGCAACTTCATCGCCGTCGCTTTGTTCCCATGCTGGCTACGCTCGTTCTGACAAGTGACCACCACGCCACTTGGCTCGTGGGTGATACGTACCGCAGAATCGGTCGTGTTCACATGCTGACCACCTGCGCCAGATGAACGATAAGTATCAATACGCAAATCTGCTGGATTGATATCAATCTCGATATTATCATCAATTTCAGGCGACACAAAAACGGCAGCAAACGAGGTATGACGACCGTTATTGCTATCAAATGGCGATTTACGGACTAAGCGATGCACGCCGATTTCGGTACGTAACCAACCAAAAGCGTAATCCCCTTTAATCTCAATCGTTGCTGATTTAATACCAGCCACGCTACCAGAAGATACCTCAATGACCTCAACTTTAAAGCCATGCGATTCCGCCCAGCGTGTATACATACGCAACAGCATCTCCGCCCAATCTTGCGCCTCGGTGCCGCCACTACCCGACTGGATATCTAAGTAGCAGTTATTAGGATCCATCTCACCGCTAAACATGCGACGGAACTCTAAATCCGCAACGCGTTTCTCCGCATTGTCGAGCTCTGCTTGCACATCCGCTAGCAAGGATTCATCCTCTGCTTCTACCGCCAGCTCCAGCATGGCAGACGCATCTTCTAATGTGCTCTCAAGCGACACCACAACATCGATGACGCCATCAAGCTGGCTTTTTTCTTTATTAATCTTAGTCGCACGCTCTGGATCATTCCATAGCTCAGGGTTTTCTAACTCTAAATTAACTTCTTCTAAGCGTTCTTGCTTACCATCGAAGTCAAAGATACCTCCGCAAGTCCTGCCCACGCTCTGATAAATCTTTGATTCGTTCTTGATACGGATTGATTTCCATAAAGTTTCCTGTCTTTTTAAATAAATATCTCACTGATATGGCGCTATTTTAAATGAGATTGACGATAAATAGTTGGCTAATTATGACTGGCTTTATATTAAATAACGTTAAATAGCCTAAATCGACCAATCCTCAACCGCCCAGCGATGGGCTAACGCATGCGCATGCAGCGCGTCATCAGGTGACACACAAATAGCCACATCCGCCCACTCAAGCAGCGGAATGTCATTTTTGGAATCTGAATAAGCATAAGTTTTATCAAACTTAACACCCGCTGATTTTTGCTTATCTATCCATTTATTCAGATGATAAATCTTACCTTCTTTAAAATTAGGCTTGTCTGTCAATTTACCCGTATAGCGCTCATTTTTTATCTCAAGCGGCGTTGATAGCACATTGGCACCTTCGATACCAAAACGCTTGGCGATAGCCGAAACCACAAAATCATTGGTCGCAGAAATAATCACCACCTCATGACCTTTTTCAACATGCTGACAAAGCACTTCCATCGCTTTTGGGCGTATGTGTGGCTCAATTTCACTTTTAATATAGTCTTCTCGTAGCTCATGCAATCTATCCATTGGCAAGCTACTCAAAAAATGCGCCACAAATTCATTATATTCCGTCGCATCAAGCGTACCTTCGATATAGTCTTGGTAAAACTTTTGATTGGCCGTGCGATATTGCGCTTCATCGACGAGGTCGTGTTTGACGATATACTCGCCCCATAAATAGTCGCTATCGACGTCGAGCAAAGTATGATCTAAATCAAAAAGTGCCAGCTCTTTTGGAAAAGATTGTGCTTGTGTTTCCTGCATAATGAGACCTTATTATTGTTTGTTAAAGGACAGAAATACAACTGGTTTTTAATAACTTCCGCTTTGGAGATAGATAATGATATGAAAAAATTTCTCAATAATTTTTCTTGAATACTACTGTTTACCAAACAAAATTATGGTAACTTTATTTATATAACTTGTGGTTAGGGCGTATCCTCACTCTGCACGAAAGCACCTAAATGGCGCTAAAAATGGTGATACGCCCTAGTATCTGTTTTGCTTACTTCATCATAAAAATAGAGAATCGCATGGAAGCGCCTGATGTCAAAACTGTCTTGCCAAGTAAAACGCGTCGCCCTGCCCGTTCGATCAGAGAAATCAGACAACGTCAGCTGGGTAAAAGCTATCAATCACTTTTCGACCGTATACTGTATGCGCTCTTAAATGGTGTCATGTACGGAGTTGGTGGTTTACTGATCGATCTTGCTATCGTGGTTATTCGCTCAATAGCTGGTATAGGTAATGGCGACGTTTTTTGGTTATTCACCCCATTTATGTTGGTCGTAGGCGCAATCATGGGTTTTATCGTTGGTAAAAATGCTGGCGCTGAAAGCGTCAATGCGCTCAATATCAACGAAACAGCCAATCATAACGCTTACCTTAATGACTACTCTATACGCCACGATATTTTTCGCGGACTAATTATTGGTATTATCATTTTTGCCATCATTTGGCTGGTCATGATGCTGATGACATAAACAACCTCTATGTAAGGAAGGTTTGCCTGATTCATATAAAAACAACAGATCAATATCAGACAATTCAAGGATTCTTTATAAATTTCTGCTTAATCAGGCATAGCTACTTCTGTTAAGCCCGTTTTAAATTTTTGACAACGCTCCGCATAATGCATTGCTGATAATTTCAACATCGCTGCTTGCTCGTCCGTTAAGGTTTTGACCACTTTTGCAGGGGCACCCATGACGAGTGAATTTTCTGGAATCTCTTTGCCTTCAGTGACCAAAGCTTTGGCACCAATAATGCAATTTTTACCAATCTTGGCATTATTCAATACCACTGCCCCAATCCCAATTAAGCTATTGTCACCGACTTCGCAGCCGTGCAGCATCGCTAAATGACCAATGGTGACATAGTTGCCGATTTTGACCTCAATGCCTGCATCAGTATGAATGACACTGTTTTCTTGCACATTACTATAATCACCGATATGAATGCGTTCATTGTCACCGCGAATCACTGCCCCAAACCACACGTTAGCTTGATGACCCAAATAGACATCGCCTATCACTCGTGCTGAGTCTGCGACCCAACCATTAAAAGGTACCGCGAATTCGGGTACCTTGTCTAAATATTGATAAATCATAACGGCTCCTTGTTATATATAGTAATGAAATAGGTCAATCATAAAAACCAGATATCTCGATTTGCTGTCCATTGTGGCAAAGCCAAAAGGGAAAATCCAGCGCTATTAACGGCTAATAATTAAAGGCATACTTTTCAATCTAAAAATCGGCTGGCTATCTGCGGGCATATTGTATATAATGCGCAAAATCTGTGCCTAAGCGAGCGGACATGATGCAAGTTACCTATTCACTATCTAGTGGGTTTTGTAGTTTCCATCAATAATGTCTTCTCGCTTTTTTGTGGAAAAATTTTGGGTTTAGGTATTTTTTAGTATCCAT
>Ga0208435_100558_pt1 | contig 10457 bp, 7 predicted proteins | sample 24_taG_FD_184097 | JGI IMG/M metagenome (GOLD analysis project Ga0208435, IMG submission 184097) | Marine viral communities from Cariaco Basin, Caribbean Sea - 24_WHOI_OMZ (SPAdes) (version 2) | ecosystem: Environmental > Aquatic > Marine > Oceanic | place: Caribbean Sea: Cariaco Basin | collected...
ACTTTGTATAGAGCACGCGCATGATCTTCGACATACAGCCAATCACGTATTTGATTGCCTTTACCATAAATAGGCAAAGCTTTGCCATCTAGAGCATTTAAGATAACTAATGGGATAAGCTTTTCAGGGAAATGGTAAGGACCGTAATTGTTAGAGCAGTTAGTGACTAAAATAGGGAAACCATAGGTACGATGCCAGGCACGAACCAAATGATCTGAGCTAGCCTTAGACGCAGAGTAAGGTGAGCTTGGCGCATAAGGGGTAGTTTCAGTAAATAAATCCGTTGTGCCTTCTAAATCGCCATACACTTCATCGGTAGAAATATGATGAAACTTAAACTGTTGCTTATCTAGGTCATCAAGCGTTTGCCAGTATTGACGTGCCACCTCTAATAAATGATACGTACCGACAATATTAGTATTAATAAATTCAGCAGGGCCATCAATAGAACGATCTACATGTGACTCTGCTGCTAAATGCATCACAAGATTGGGCTGAAAACTATTAAATGCTTTTTCTAACGCCTCTTTGTCACAGATATCAATCTGTTGAAATGTATATCTTGGATTTTGATCAATCTCTTTGAGAGATTCTAAATTACCCGCGTAGGTTAACTTATCGATATTTAAGACTTCGTCGTCCGTATTATGGATAATATGGCGGATAACAGCAGAGCCGATAAAGCCTGCGCCACCAGTAACTAATATTTTCATAAAAATCTACTTATTTTCTTAAGTTAAGGACTTTACATACCAAGGCATTGCTTTCTCAATACCTTGAATAATATTGAACTGTGGCGCATAGCCTAACGCATTTTGTATTTTGCTAATATCAGCCTGACTATGACGCACATCCCCTGCTCTAAAATCTCGATAGACCGCTTCTTGAGTGTAGCTAACGCCATTAGCACTTAAATGCTCTTTCAGTGCTGAAAACAGCGCATTCAGGGTAGTACGACCACCCACTGCTACATTATAGACTTGGTTCTTTGCTTCTTCAGTAGCAGTTGCTGCTAGGATATTAGCCTGTACTGCATTTTCAATAAAGTTAAAGTCGCGGCTGGTATCACCATCGCCATTAATGAATACCTCATCACCTGCGATCATAGCGGCCGTCCACTTTGGAATTACCGCTGCGTATGCACCATCTGGTGTTTGTCGTTTACCAAAGATATTGAAATAACGCAGACCAATCGTCTTAAACCCATAAGTACGTGAGAAGACATCTGCATAGAGCTCATTGACATACTTAGTCACTGCATAGGGTGATAACGGATTGCCAATAGCATCCTCGACTTTTGGTAATGCTGGATGATCGCCATAGGTTGAGCTACTCGCCGCATAGGTAAAGCTTGATACCTTGGCATCGCGAGCGGCTACCAGCATATTTAAGTAGCCAGAGATATTCGTATCATTGGTACTGATAGGATCGGCGATAGAACGTGGCACCGAACCTAGTGCTGCTTGATGCAATACGTAATCTACGCCTATACATGCCGCCTGACAGTCATCTAGATTACGAATATCGCCTTCTATAAAGGTAAAGCTCTGCCACTGATCTTTGCTGACCAAGCCCTGTACTTCATCTAAGTTATGCTGAAAGCCAGTCGCAAAGTTATCTAAACCGACTACTTTTTGATTTAGTAACAATAGCTCTTCTAGTAAGTTAGAGCCTATGAATCCCGCGACACCAGTAATCAGCCAGGTTTTTGGCTCGTTAATTAATACTTTTTGAACTTTTTCATATGCAGTTGACGTCATAACCATTACTTTCCGTATTTTTTATCAATTTATAAGCGGATATCAGTGTCTTCTTTGGTAAAGACATACTTTAAATCATAAAGCACGTGTTCATTCTTGCCAAATGCTCTAATCTGATCTACACCCAGCTCGACGAACTCATTATGCGCGACCGCTAAGATGATACCATCATAGTTATTTACAGCGGGCTTGCTGATAGGCGTCACATTATATTCACGCTCAGCTTCTGCTTTATCTACCCAAGGGTCATAGACATCAACTTCGATATTATATTCTTCTAGCTCATGGACGATATCGATGACCTTTGTATTACGCACATCAGGGCAGTTTTCTTTGAAACTTAGCCCTAAGACCAGAACTTTTGCCCCTTCAACTTGAATACGCTTTTTAATCATGGTTTTAACAAGCTGCGTGACGACATACTCACCCATGCTGTCATTCAATCGACGACCAGCCAAGATAATTTCTGGATTATAACCAATCGCTTGGGCTTTATGAGTCAAGTAATAAGGGTCTACACCGATGCAGTGACCACCGACGAGACCTGGACGAAATGGTAAGAAGTTCCACTTGGTGCCAGCTGCTTCTAAAACCGCTTGAGTATCGATACCCATTTTATTAAAAATAACGGCTAACTCATTAATTAAGGCAATATTGACATCTCTTTGGGTGTTTTCGATCACCTTTGCCGCTTCTGCTACTTTGATGCTTGATGCCTTATGAGTGCCGGCAGTAATAATTAAATTGTATACTTCATCCACAAAATCAGCGACTTCAGGTGTTGAGCCTGCCGTTACTTTTAAAATATTGGTAACACGGTGTTCTTTATCACCAGGATTGATACGTTCAGGACTATAACCGGCATAAAAGTCTTGATTGAAGGTTAATCCAGAAACTTTCTCTAACACCGGAATACAGACTTCTTCTGTGGCACCCGGATAGACGGTCGATTCATAAACCACAATATCGTCTTTTTTAAGTAGACTACCGATAGCTTCTGAGGCTTTAATTAAAGGCGTAAGATCAGGCTGTTTATAATCATCGATAGGCGTCGGTACCGTAACAATAAAAAAGTTACAATCCTTAAGCGCTTGTATATCGGAGCTATAATTCAAATGCGATGCTTGGGTCAACTCTTCATCACTAACTTCTAAAGTATGATCTGTCCCTGCACACAGGGCCGCTATACGACTGGCATTAATATCAAAGCCTACTACTGGCAGATGCTTACCAAACTCAACTGCTAAAGGCAGACCTACATAGCCAAGTCCGATAACTGCTATTTTTATATTGTTAATATCTAGCATAATTTTCCTTTGTTCATCTAACCAATTTCAGTTGAAGAGTAGTATTTAGAGTGCTTATTAACAGCTATGCAGCTTTGGATCCTTCTTGATAGCCTGCTACAAACTGCTTGAATTGCTGCTTTAGCCAAGGGACATCAAATTGCTTTTGCTTTTCAGTCAGCTCAAACAATACTGATTCAAGCTCATCCAATGGAAAGTGGTGTTCTAGCGCTTGCATGATAAGGGGATGATCAGTTGATTCAACATTATCTTCACCAATGATGAGCTCTTCATAAAGCTTTTCTCCATCTCTAAGTCCAGTAAAAATCACCTCGATATCGCCCTCAGGATGGGCAGCATCTTTAATATCAAAACCACTTAAGTGAATCATTCGCTGTGCCAAGTCAACGATCTTGACTGGTTCTCCCATATCAAGCACAAACACCTCACCACCTGATGCCATTGCCCCTGCTTGGATGACTAGATTTGCCGCTTCTGGAATCGTCATAAAATAACGAGTCACATCAGGATGGGTGACCGTAATCGGCTTACCTTGTTCTATCTGCTTGGTAAATAACGGTACTACAGATCCTGATGAGCCTAGAACATTACCAAAACGCACCATACTGATACAGGTCTGGCTACCCGTCTGGCTTAGCGCTTGGCAGACTAACTCTGCTAAACGCTTAGAAGCGCCCATCACATTGGTCGGTCTTACTGCTTTATCGGTAGAGATTAAAACAAAGGTCTCTACATTTGCTGCAATCGCAGCTCGGGCGCAGTGATAAGTACCTTTGGTATTATTGATAACGCCTTCAAAGGGGTTGTGTTCAACCATAGGTACATGTTTGTAAGCGGCAGCATGATAAACCGTCTGTATATGATACAGATTCAATATTCTAAGCAGGTTCGATTCATTGGTGACGTTACCGATGACCGCAATAATTTCAATATTTTTATAGGCAGGCGTATTAGCTTGCTTGATGGTCAGCTCTTGATGAATACTATAAAGTGCAAACTCGGACAGCTCATAGAGCACGATACATTTAGGCTGGTTTTTGATTACTTGACGACATAACTCACTACCGATAGAGCCACCAGCACCAGTGACCAACACGCACTTACCCTTGATATTCATCTGCAGCAATTTGGCGTCAGGTTCAACAGTCTGCCGATCTAACACATCCAAGATATCTACTTTGCGCATACTACTGACGGTCACTTTTTCGTCAGCGATCTCTTCTAAGCTTGGTAATTCTTTTATTTTTATGGCAATGCCTGAGAGCTTATCTATAATCTGGCGTTTTTGCGCGCGGCTGATAGAAGGAATAGCTAAAAATACTTGCGCAATATCAAGCGTATTTACCAAATTCATCAACTCATGAGCTGGATAAATCTTTTTACCAAGTAAATAAGCACCTGTAAGCTGTGGATCATCATCAACATAAGCAACCACATTATATTTATGAGAGTTTCTTAACCCTTCTAATAAGTCTCGACCAGCCTCTCCCGCACCATAAATAACCACATTCTCATAACCATCCTCATTTTTAGTGCGTTGTTGGCTCTTGCCTTGTAGGCGCGTTAGAAACTCACGGATAGTCAGTCTGCTATTCCACAACCATATAAAGAATAGAAATAGAAATATAATAGGAACGGAGCGTGGCATAGAGGGAAAGATATCAAAAGAGATGATGACTTCATATAAGACAATCAGCAAAAAAAACAGCTGTGAGACATTGGCCATGACGGCATCAAAGAAACCTCTAGCCACACCTTGGTAAAACCCTATCGCATACAAACCTACAATAGGGATAATGGCATAAAAGCATAGTACCAATAGACCAATGTGATTACCAAGATAGCCATGGCGTAAAGACAAGGCTAAAAACAAACAAGTCAATGACAGGATAAGGTCTATACTAAGCAAAATGGCGCGCTTAACGCTACGAGGTAATGACAACAAGTATTCTGCTATACCTTGTAACCCACCGCTTTTACCGTTCAGTGATTGGTACGCACTTTTGGTTTCTGACTTTATAAACATAACACTCAACTACTCAAAGGATATTAATTTAGCTAAGAAAATCTAAAAAGCCAACTAGTTATTGTTACCATAAGCATAACTATAGTGATAACTATACTTGCTCATAATCCCTTGTTGTACATCGTTGAGAATGATGCCGTCAACCTGTATATTGGCTTTATTCATCTGATTGACTGCATACACCAACTGCCCTTCTATCGAGTCATCATATCTAGTGACCATTAATACCTTGTCAGCGTGCTGCGCTAATATCATAGCATCAGAAGCTGCCAATACAGGCGGTGAGTCGATGATAATATAATCGTAATGCAGGTTTAGTTCTGCCATTAAGATATTAAAGCGACCGTTGGCCAAGAGCGATGCTGGGTTGCTTGGATGCTGCCCTCGCGGCATAAAGTCAATATTATCTATCCCCGTAGGATGAATAAAGCTCGTTAAATCGCCTGAAGATTGTACGATATCATTCTGCTGCGATATATCATTATCTTGTGATAAGTTTCTCAGTGATAAATAATCTGCTAAACCATTATCTTGGCTCATATTAAACATCCTATGCAGCTCACCCAAGCGCATATCGGCATCTATAATAAGAACCTTTTTATCTAACTGGGCAAATACCTCAGTTAAGTTAGAAGAGATAAAGGATTTACCGACACCAGGGCTTTCACCAGTGATGAGGATAACTTTAGCTCGTTGACCTGCTCGACCTTGCACTGGCATACCAAACATCAGGTTGGTTCTTAAGCTCTTAATGGCTTCATAGCTCAAACTATTATTATCTATGTAAGCCAGTAATCTGTTAGGCGCTTTCTTGTTTCTACGCAGTCTTGTTAATAGTGGAGAGCGTGGGATTGTCGCTACCACTGGAACACCTGTTTTAGTTTCAATACGCTCAGGATCTTTGACGACATTTCTAAATAAGCTTTTAATCAATACTAATATTGCGCCTAGCATAGTACCTAATAACGTCGCTAACACCCAAATTTGTAGCTTTTTAGGCGCAATTGTATTAAAGGTACTGATAGGCAAGTCAATAATACGTGCAAACCCAATTTGACCGGCTTTAACAATTTTTAGTTGCTCATAGTTTTTAAGCAAAGTGAGATAAATCTCTCTGTTAATAGCCGTGTCTTCTGATAATTGTAAAAATTCTCGTTGTACTTCAGGTAAACCGGCAATAGTGTTATCTATTTCTTGTTTTCTATCACTAAGCAATGCAAGCTGTTCATTGATTTGAATGACTAGCGGATGGTCTTCGGTATAGTAAGTAGTAAGATCTGCTTTTTTAAGTTTTAACTCATTAAGCTGTGCGTCAATTTGAGAGTTCTCAGTTAATAATATACCTGCTTCTTGACCAATATCTATAGTTCCAGACTTTTCACGGAATTTATTAAATTCCTTTTCAGAATCTTCTAATTTCTTTTTTAGTGTTGGAATTTGAGTTTCCATAAACTTAATTGTTTTTGTAGTTTCCTCAGAGCCACGAGACTGATTCTGATTCACATACGATAAAATAATTTTCCTGAGTATCAAAGTCACTTGTTCTGGATTCTCACCTGTCATAGACAGTTGGATAATACCAGTTTGCAGCCCCTTTTCAGTAACTACTAACGAGCTATTTAAAGCATCAGTCGTTGCCTGTAATGACTGTTTAGTGATGACGGTAGGATGTGAATTAAAAGGTAAATCAGTTACTATAATATGAACTTTTCCATTCGCCCCTTTGAACTTATTGAGCTTATTAAACTGACCTTTAAAATCATCAAAGCCATTACTTAATACAAACCCTGTATTAGTTCTTACCAATGTAAAAGGCTGGTTCAAATAAGCTTGCGATACATCAAACTGCCTTATACTTACTTGGCCGTTTTCAGTCTCAAGAGATACATCATCTAATGTATTCCTTTGAGTGTTAATGCCATTATTTTTGATTTTATCAAAGATATCAATTGTAGGATCGGAAAGCTTTACGCGTAGATTAAGGGAATTAACAACGGGCTCTAAGATCATACGCGACCTGATCAATTCTGCCTCTGTCTGCGCTTTACTCGCTTCTGACCCAATTAACTCTGAAATATCACTACCTAGTGCTGAAATGCCTTGAGAGTTTTGCTCTATCTGTATCAAGGCGTCTGATTTAAAAGTAGGGTTGACATACCTGCTATACAAGATCCCAATTACCAAACCCAATACAGCAAAAAATACGATGGTCTTCCAGCCACGCAAAATGGCAAACAGCAGCGCCATAAGATCAATGTCGTCATTATCTTCTTTAGAAGCAGAGTTTGATAAATTCTTTGAATCTTTATTCATAACTGTATGTTCATCACTTAAGGTTAGTCGTTTAATGGCAGCTATTTAGCTAATTTTATCGGCCCACTGTTCTAGGCTTTCGACAATATCTTGATATGCTGTTTCAAAAGCACTCATATCATGTTTATAAGGGTCGGCAATGTCTTTATTCATCCAATGACCTAGCTTAAAGGTTTTGCCACGGCAAAACGGCCAGCGCTCTTCAATCCATTTCGTTTGACCATCTGACATGGTAAAGATAATATCGGCCTTTTTAGCTAACTTTTCATCGATCTGTTTTGCCATATGATTGGTAATATCGAGCTGTCTCTCGGTCATGATTTCTAACGCAGCAGGGTCAGCAGGGTGACCAACTAATGCCCCAACACCAGCGGAGTCAATAGCTTTGTCAGGATAGCGTTGTTTTAACAGTGCTTCTGCCATGGGACTACGACAAATATTACCTACACAAACAACCAAAATATTATCAAATGCCATAATAACTCTTACCTATAAACTTGAAAGACTTCTAACTGCTGAAGTTGACGGCAGTATTGCGCTAAGAACACGATTCCAACGCGTCAATCCAGTTGGATCAACATAAACGATATCGTTAGGCTGCATCTCGAAACGATTAGCAAGGGCAAAGCTAGTGATCGTTTGCATATCTACATAATAAATATCCGTCGCTCGTGTATTTAGATTATCGCGAACAACATATATTTTTGCGGCATTCGCAGTACTAGAATTAAGCCCTTTAGACTCACCCAACACCTGCGCTAAATTGATACCTTGCTCCAAAATAGGGACAGGTTCTACTTGTCCAAACTCACCTAGTACATATACTTTGTTACGGTCTTGGCTATTAACATGGATAGAATCACCGTCTTGCAGATATATTTGATTAGCCGATAGGCCCATTTGGCGTAACGACTGTAACCCCAAATTATAATTTTTTCCTCTGCGGTTAAGCACTATATTATTTGAATCACCGGTAACCGTTGCTCCACCTGCCATAGAAATTGCACTGTATAGAGATACTGGTACATCAGCAATAGCAAACTCACCAGACTGCTTAACATCTCCATCAACAAAGAATTTGCTACCACGATAATTTATAATCTTCACTTGTGGATCAGAATACTTAAGATAACGTTGTAGTTTACTTTGTAAGGTAGCGGTAAATTGTGGCACGCTCATACCACTGGCTTTAATACGCCCTATCAGAGGGAATTGAATAAAGCCTTGTTGATCAACTGTCAGACTTGATGTCGATGCATTAATATCTGGGTAATCAATAAGGGTAACGCTAAGAATATCCCCTTGCTCAATACGGTATTCTACTCGTCCAGAGGTTTTAGCTAACTTATATAAATCATTATTAGTAACAATTCCTTGCTTAGGCGGCAGAGTAGCTAGATTTAACGGTTGCACATTGAACTGAATACCATTGTCAGCGACAAATGTTCCACTAGGCGGTAACTCACCTGCTTGAAGTCCTGCGTTAATACTAGAGCAGCCTGACACTAAGCTAATCATGAGTAGACACGTTACACTTAATAGCTTTGATGAATTGAAAAACATAAAAAGACCTTTATAAATCATAGATATAAGTAATGTCTAGCAATGAGAAAAAAGATAGCCATACTAAAACGCACATACTATATACAAAAAAACAAAGCCATAATAACATAGGTGGTTAAAGATTGAACATATAAGGTAAATTTTTTGGTGAAATCTACTTAAGAGTAACATTCAGTTAGATTTAACTTTTATGAATATTAAATGGATTCATGATGCATAGCGCTTAACTATATAAACGGAAGGTTATTACACCATAGTTAGTCTTAAAGAAACATCTATTAAACATAGCCTTGATAAATAGCGTATAATAGCCAGTCCAAATTTATACATTGAGAAATGTAAACCCACCGACTCAAGGATATCGTTATGAAAGATGAAAAACTCCAAAAAGCCCTCGCCCGTATGGGACTTGGTTCACGTCGTCAGATGGAAGAAGTGATCAAGGCAGGTCGCGTAACCGTTAATAATGGTCCTGCGACTATCGGCGATCGTGTCGAACAAGGCGATGAGATTCGTGTTGATGGTCGTCAGATCAAATACACTGCCGAAAATGAAAAGCGTCGTCGCGTTTTAGCGTATTACAAGCCTGAAGGCGAAGTGTGCTCTGCCAATGATCCAGAAGGTCGTCCAACCGTTTTTGAGCGTTTGCCAAAGCTGACTCATGACCGCTGGGTAATGGTTGGTCGCTTGGATATTAACTCGACTGGTCTGCTATTATTTACTAATGATGGCGAAATGGCGCATCGCTTAATGCATCCGTCTAGCGAAGTGACTCGTGAATATGCAGTGCGCGTGCTTGGTGAAGTGACACCAGATATCGCTCGTACGCTGACGTCTGGCGTCATGTTAGAAGATGGCATGGCGCAGTTTGAAGATATTAAAGAAGGCGGCGGTGAAGGCGTCAATAAATGGTATCACGTCAAGTTAAAAGAAGGTCGTAACCGCGAAGTACGTCGTTTGTTTGAGTCGCAAGGTCTTAAAGTTAGCCGTCTGCTGCGTACACGTTACGGTACGATTATCTTGCCAAAAGAGCTACGTACCGGTCGTTTCTTAGAGCTTGATAAAAAAGACATCAATACCTTGACGGATTTGGTGAGCTTACGCCCACGTCACGGTACAGGTCTGCATGGTGCAGCTAAAGAGAAGCAAGAACGTATTAAAAATAAACCGCTTAAAGCACGTCGTACTGACACTCGTAGCGATAGCCGTCCTAGCAGCGCAAAACCTAAGAGCAGTGCTAGTCCTGCCAGTCGCGGTACGCGTAATACCCGTGACCGTAACAACAAGCGTTAATCGGACTAATTTAACCTTACTTTGAATTTTTCATAAATTTGAAGTAGTTAATAAAAAAAGCGGTCAATGATTCATTCATTGAACTGACCCCCAAATATTGGACGGTTTAGTTTACCCCAAGGACTGAGTTCTGTATTGCACAGGACTCAGTCCTTTTAATTTAAGTTGAATACGCTCATGATTATAATAATGCAT
>Ga0208435_100559_pt1 | contig 10436 bp, 10 predicted proteins | sample 24_taG_FD_184097 | JGI IMG/M metagenome (GOLD analysis project Ga0208435, IMG submission 184097) | Marine viral communities from Cariaco Basin, Caribbean Sea - 24_WHOI_OMZ (SPAdes) (version 2) | ecosystem: Environmental > Aquatic > Marine > Oceanic | place: Caribbean Sea: Cariaco Basin...
ATTAAATAGCTATGTATTAGATAAGTATGGGTTAAACAACGAGCAACCAAACGTAACGCTATCAAAGCTGCGGTTTGTCCTGTTAAATAGTTATTGAGTTCATAACGTTAGGCTATAAAAATTTTGTTATCTAATTATATAAAGCAAATCGAAAGTATATAGTTAATTGATTATACAAATAATTGAAAATCGGTTGTAATGGAATACCACAACGAGGCAAGGTGATTCAAAACTGCTAGGATGGGTTTTGATAGTGAAGGTTACCTTTCACTTTATCCTTGCAACAACGATAACTAAAGGAATATGGCCATGAACGATATGAGTGATAAAAAATGCCCTTACGATATGACGCCGTTGACCATGAGTAATGGCGCGCCGGTGGTAGACAATGAAAATAGCAAAACCGCGGGCAAACGCGGTCCTCTACTCGCAGAGGACTTATGGCTTAACGAAAAGCTCGCTGATTTAAACCGCGAGGTTATTCCAGAGCGCCGTATGCACGCCAAAGGTTCGGGCGCGTTTGGTACTTTCACTGTCACTAATGACATTACTCAATATACGCGTGCTGATATTTTTAGCGAAGTGGGCAAGCAAACGGAGATGTTTGCGCGCTTTAGTACGGTGGCAGGTGAGCGCGGTGCGGCTGATGCTGAGCGTGATATTCGCGGTTTTGCCCTAAAATTCTATACCGAGCAAGGCATTTGGGATTTGGTCGGTAATAATACGCCAGTGTTCTTCGTTCGTGACCCGCGCAAATTTCCAGATTTAAATAAAGCGGTCAAGCGTGACCCACGTACCAATATGCGTTCGGCGACCAATAACTGGGACTTTTGGACATTATTGCCAGAGTCTTTGCACCAAGTCACCATTACCATGAGCGACCGCGGTATCCCAGCCTCTTATAGACATATGCATGGCTTTGGCTCGCATACTTATAGCTTTATCAATAGCGATAATGAGCGTTTTTGGGTCAAGTTTCATTTCCGTACTCAGCAAGGTATTGAAAACCTAACCGACGCCGAAGCTGCTGAAATTATCGCCTCGAATCGTGAAAGCCATCAAGAAGATTTGCTCAATGCCATCGACAATGGCGACTTTCCGAAGTGGAAAATGTACGTGCAAATCATGCCAGAAACCGATGCCGATAAAGTACCTTACCATCCGTTTGATTTGACCAAGGTATGGCCAAAAGGGGATTATCCGCTGATTGAAGTTGGCGAGATTGAGCTTAATAAAAACTCAGACAATTATTTCTTAGACGTCGAGCAAGCGGCTTTTGCGCCGAACAATCTCGTGACTGGCATCAGTGCCTCACCAGACCGTATGCTACAAGCGCGTCTCTTTAGCTACGCCGATGCTCAGCGTTATCGCGTTGGCGTCAATCACAAGCAGATCCCAGTCAACAAACCTCGTTGTCCGGTGACCAGTAACCACCGCGACGGTCAAATGCGTGTCAATGATAACTACGGTGGTCGTCCACACTATACGCCAAACAGCTTTGAGCAGTGGCAAGATCAGCCGCAGTACGCTGAGCCAGCTTTAAAGATTGATGGCTACGCAGCGCATTACGATTTCCGTGAAGACGATAGTGATTATTTTAGCCAGCCGCGCGCACTGTTTAACCTAATGAACGATGAGCAAAAGCAAGTGTTGTTTGATAATACCGCCCGCGCGATGGGTGATGCGCTTGATTTTATTAAATATCGTCATATTCGCAACTGTAACTGGTGTGATCCAGCTTACGGTACAGGCGTTGCCAAAGCCCTTGGCATGAGCGTTGAAGACGCTATGGCAGCACGTGAGAATGATCCTGCTCGTCATTTACCTAGCTGTTTATAATATCTGTAGAAAATGAAAACGATAGAATTTAGCTGCTCTATATTAAGCATAAAAACACCGCCTTAGGAAACTGGGGCGGTTTTTTTATGCTTAATTATTTTTTTAGCTTAGTTTAGCCTATTTGATCTTGAAATTTTTACCCGTGCCCCTATCTGATTAGGCAGCCTAGCAGTATTTATAGCGCCTTCTTAACAAGCAGATTGGCACAGCTGCTAGTATTTGAAAATTTGTGATTAACGTCTGCTGGTAACAGCATTTTTGGTATCAATAATAGGAGTTTTTATGAGTGAACAGACCCAAGCGGATAATAAAAACGCTAATGACATCAATATTAATAAAGACAGCCCAGAATTAAAAAAACACAGTTTTGAAGCAGAAGTGGCGCAGCTGCTGCATTTGGTGACGCATTCGCTTTATTCTAATGCCGATATTTTTGTGCGTGAATTGGTTTCGAACGCCTCGGACGCTTGCGACAAATTGCGCTTTGAAGCGACGAATGATGACAGTTTGTACGAAGATGATGGCGAGTTAAAGATTCGTATCGCTGTCGATGAAGATGCCAAAACCATTACCTTTATCGATAACGGTATCGGGATGAATGAAGCCGACGCTATCGAAAACTTAGGAACGATTGCCAAATCTGGTACTAAGGCTTTCCTCGACAAATTATCTGAATCGCAAAAACAAGATGGACAATTAATCGGTCAGTTTGGGGTTGGTTTTTATTCAGGTTTTATCGTTGCTGATACCATTAGCGTTGAGTCGCGTAAAGCGGGCGAGCCTGCTGACAAAGGCGTACGCTGGGTTTCAGACGGTACCGGTAGCTTTACTGTTGAGCCAATCACCAAAGAGACGCGCGGTACCAGCATTACTTTGCATCTAAAAGAAGAGTACAGTGAGGGTGAAGATAATTACCTAGACCGCGGTAAAATCAAGCGTTTGGTCAATAAGTACTCAGACCATATCAGCTTGCCAATCCAGATGCGTAAAGAAGTCTGGCAAGAAGATGTGAAAGAAGAGAGCGACGACAGTGACGCGCCAGCAGGCGGTCAGATGGTCTTGACCGATGAATGGGAGACCATTAACAAAGCCAGTGCCTTATGGACTCGCTCAGCATCTGAGGTTGAAGATGATGAATATATCGATTTTTATAAAAACATCACTTATGACATGGATGCGCCGCTGACGTGGACACATAACCGCGTTGAAGGTCGCGTTCAGTATACCCAGCTTTTATATATTCCGAAAAAAGCGCCGATGGATTTATACACGCGTGAGCAGCAGCACGGTTTAAAGCTTTATGTGAAGCGCGTCTTTATTATGGACGACGCTGAGCAATTGCTGCCGATGTATTTGCGTTTTGTGAAAGGGGTGATTGATTCAGCGGATCTGCCACTTAACGTCAGCCGCGAAATTCTACAAGAATCGCGCGATGTCAAATCTATCCGAGATGGTAACGCGCGCCGTATTTTGACCTTGCTGGCGAGCCTTGCTAACAGCGAAGACAGCGATAAACAAGAAAAATTTGCCCAATTCTATAGCGAATTTGGCGATGTGATTAAAGAAGGCCTTGGTGAGGATATGGGCAATCAAGAGCGTATCGCCAAATTGTTGCGTTATGCCACCAGCACCAATGACAAGGTTGAGACCAGCTTTGAAGATTATAAAGGTCGTATGATTGACGGTCAAAAAGCCATCTATTATTTAACGGCTGATAATTTGGCGGCGGCAAAGAATAGTCCACAACTTGAGCTATTTAAGAAAAAAGGCATCGAAGTTATTTTGATGACCAGCCGTGTCGATGAATGGGCGATGAACTTCTTAACCCAATTTGATGGCACGCCGCTACAAAATATCGCCAAAGGTGCGGTTGATTTGGGCGATTTGCAAGATGAGGAAGAAAAGGCAGAAGCTGAAAAAGCGCAAGAGACGATGAAGCCAGTCGTTGATAAGCTAAAAACAGCACTTGGCGCGCGCGCAAAAGACGTTAAAGTCTCAACGCGTTTGGTTGATAGTCCAGCGTGTCTAGTCGTTGGTGAAGGTGAGCTGTCACCGCAGATGATTCAGATGCTGAAGCAAATGGGTCAAGATGTACCAGAGAGCAAACCAACGCTTGAGGTCAATCCTGATCATCCACTGATTAAAAAGTTAGAGAGTAGCGAGCAGTCTGACGACAATTTTGACAAGCTGGCGCAGGTCATTTTTGACCAAGCGTTACTTGCCGATGGCGGTCAACTAGAAGATCCAGCCGCTTATCTAAAACGCGTCAATGAGCTATTGATGCGATAATATTTGCTGTTTAATAAAAAGGAGGTCTTGATTTTAAGGCCTCCTTTTTTAATGGATTGTCAATCAACGTTTAGAGTAATTTTTCGGCAGTTTTTACAAATCAGCCTTATCCTCTTGAGCGACAATCCGTTACAATCGCGATAGATTAGCGAGCTAAAATATTAAGTTAAATTTCTCGCTTTTCAATCCTATTTTATCGTCAAATAATAATAAATTGGCGTTATTTCTCTCGACTGGCTAGAGGTCTAAGTCTTTGTCACTTGCGTCATTAAAAACCGTATCGCTTCAGCGCTTCTCGCTCAATTTCGCGGCCAATATTATTGCTACCTTATGGATGCTGGTCGGGTCGACGCGGGCGTTCTCTTGGGTAAAACCTACCTTTATCCAGTTTGCGGTATTCGCCATATTGGCACTGGGTAGTAATGTCCTATTCTCGTGGTTAGCCGCCGCAAATGGCAGCGTCTTTAATGAGCAAGGATTGGTCAGCTATTTAATTTGGCCGATGATTATTTTGCTCGGCGGTATTATTTTAGCCCGCCGCGCTGGCAATCAAACGCTGGTTTTTGTACCTGTTATTTTATGGCTGGTTGCCGATACGCTATCAGCGTTACTGCAAAGCCTGGTACAGTTTTTTGGCAGCTATGGGTGGTTGCCAAGTTGGAGTTATTCTTTTTTACCCATTTTATTTTTAGTGCTGTTTTTATGGCAAACCCTCGCTTTATTATGGATATTTTTCCGCCGCCTGCGTATTTCTTGGTGGGAGAGAATCATCGTCTTAGTAGGAGCAGTGGCATTATTGACCATTTGGCAGCGCAACGTCGCCGACCAGCCGATATTTAAGCAAATTCCTGTTGAGCCGGTACTAGAAGAAGCGGCTTTATACGAGCAACCGCGATTATTGCAGCAAGCTTTAGACCGTATCGACCCGAGTATACCGGGTAAAAGTGACTGGTATTTTATGGGCGTGGCAGGATTCTCAGACCAAAACGTCTTTCGTTCTGAGATTAATAAAGTGCGTGAGTTGTTTGATGTGCGCTTTGGCACCAGTGGCCATTCGCTGGCATTGATTAATAATAACTATACGTGGCTAGATGAGCCAATTGCGACAAAGACCAGTATTTTGCGCGGGTTAAAAACCATCGGTCAGCAGATGAATGCTGATGAAGATGTGTTATTTCTTACCCTATCGTCACATGGTGATGAGAATATTATTCAACTGGCAAATCCACCATTAGCGATGGATAATTTAGATGCTACGTGGCTGCGTGAAGCGTTAGATGCGTCCGGTATCCGCTGGCGGGTAATTGTGGTGTCGGCGTGCTATTCAGGCTCATTTATCGATGAGTTGGCGTCGCCAACAACGGTGATTATTACTGCCTCCGCCGCTGATAAAATGTCATTTGGTTGCACCAATAGTGCTGAGATGACTTACTTTGGACAGGCCTTCTTTGCGGAGAGCTTGCGCGAAAACACCAGTTTTTCTGATGCCTTTAAAGACGCCGCTTACCGCGTGCAAGAACGTGAGCTTTATATGGGTTTTGAGCCATCAGAGCCGCAGATGGTCATTGGTAGCTTAATGGAAACCGCGCTGCCAGCATTTGAGCAAGTACTGTTTGCTAAAACCCGCCCAGCACTCGCCAATATGACTAATCAGCCGAATTCTGTTAAGGTTACTCAAGCTCCTGATACGGCAAACATAATCGATAATCTGCCTGAAAATGACTAAGGCCTGCTGATAAATTAGATTTATGTCGCTACTAAGGCGCGCTTTTTGAACTTTTAAAATACTACTCGAGTGACCGACTGTCTTTAATTGACTTTACTGAATTACTTGTCTTTAACAGTTTGCTTGCTAATAGTAAGGATGGGCAGTTGTCACTCAGCGCTTATTTCGTCTTGGATAAAAAGGATGTCACTTATGAATAATTCTTATAAACACAGTTTGTCTACCAACTCAAAGATTGAGCAAATCAGCGTCAATCGCTGCTTCGATGGCGAGCAGCATTATTATCGTCATGAGTCCACCGCGACCAAAACGCCGATGACCTTTAGTATTTATCTGCCAGATGAAGCGCTGGCTGGGCGCCGTTGTCCGGCTGTTTTATATCTCTCGGGTTTGACCTGCAATGCCGATAACGTCACCCATAAAGCGCATTTTCAACAAAAATGCAGCGAGCTTGGCATGATATTTATTGCGCCGGATACTTCTCCTAGAAGTCATGACGCACACGAGGTCGCAAACGATGAGCGTTATTTTGTCGGGCAGGGCGCAAGCTATTATGTCGATGCGACGCAAGCACCGTGGGCAGAACATTTTAATATGCAAAGCTATATCGTTGATGAATTATACGATTTACTGCGCTCAGAGTTTCCGATTGATAGTATCGGCATCACAGGCCACTCGATGGGCGGTCATGGGGCGTTACTATTGGGCTTTAAGTTCCCAAGTAAGTTTGTCAGTGTCTCCGCCTTATCGCCTGTTTGTGCTGCCAGTGAGTCGGCATGGGGGCAGGCCGCTTATGCAGAGTACTTCGGCGATGATAAGTCGCTATGGGCGCAAGCGGACGCCTCACAGATGATTGTAGAAGTCGGCCAGCAGTATGCCAGTATTTTGGTCGACCAAGGCGCGGCTGATAATTTTTTAGCAGAAGGTCAGCTGCAAACGCCTAAGCTACAAGCAGCGTGTGACAAGGCCAAGCAGCCATTGACGTTACGCTATCAAGCCGGTCATGACCACAGCTATTACTTTATCCAAACAGTGATTAATGACCACATCGAACACCACTGGCGTATGGCGCAAATGGGCTAAGCCTGTCCAATAATATCTGTCTACAAATAATAGCCGTCTAATAGCTGAGCGTATCGTCTGTCATATAACTTGACAGAGCGTTACGCTGATTATTTAATCAAGCGCCTTTACTGTTATAAAATAGATCGGTACAAAACAGATTGGTGCAAAATAGAGCGAGCTTGCCAATAGGCAAAACTTTTTTAAAGGTAAGTTTTATGATGAATAATCTGATAGCGCCATCGAAGACAAATCTGACTAATCGACAGCAGGCGGCTCAATTATCGCTGGCCGCGATGCAAGCGGATATGGCTGATATGAGGGCGGCTTTAAAAAATAAGCAGCAAGCTAATATGGTTCAAAAAGATAATGTCAAATCAGAAACTCGCAAAGTAAAGTCAGCTAATGCAGCTAATATTAACGCGCTTGATGCCGTGCAATTATCGCGGGTGATAGAGATGGCGTGGGAAGACCGAACACCGTTTGAAGCGATAGCGCACAGCTACGCTCTAAACGAGACCGCAGTCATTAAGCTGATGCGCCAAGAGTTAAAGCCGTCGTCTTTTCGCCTATGGCGACGGCGTGTCACCAGCCGTGTGACCAAGCATCAAGCAAAGCGTCCGTTTGATGTCGGTCGCGCGTATTGTAAGAGCCAATATAAACCGCGCTAACGTTTTTTTAAAACGGCTCATTTAAAACCAATCGTTTAATAAGTGTAGTATCTAAATACCAATTCCAGTGATTAAAAGCTTTTTTATTAAATGTTTATACCAACCCAAATAGGTAGCTCAACTATGACTAGCCCAGCCAAACCTTATCTTATCGCGCCTTCTATTTTATCAGCTGACTTTGCCAGACTTGGTGAGGAGGTCGAAAAGGTATTGGAGGCGGGCGCTGATGTCATCCATTTTGATGTGATGGACAATCACTATGTGCCTAACCTAACCTTTGGTAGCATGATATGTCAGGCGCTGCGTGACTATGGTATCGAGGCGCCGATTGATGTCCATCTTATGGTATCGCCAGTCGATAGCATGATCGAGCAGTTTTTAGAGGCGGGTGCGAGTATTATCACCTTCCACCCAGAAGCCAGCGCCCATATTGACCGCTCTTTGCAGCTGATTAAAGATAGCGGTGCTGAATGTGGCTTGGTCTTAAATCCAGCAACACCGCTGCATTATTTAGATTATGTGATGGACAAGGTTGACCAAATCTTACTGATGAGCGTCAATCCAGGCTATGGTGGGCAGTCATTTATTGATGGTACCTTAGATAAAGTGCGCCAAGTCCGTCAGCGTATCATTACCAGTGGTCGCGATATTAGACTAGAAGTAGATGGCGGCATTAAAGCGAGTAACATCCGCGCGATTGCCGAAGCGGGGGCTGATATGTTCGTCGCTGGTTCCGCTATTTTTAATCAAGAAGATTATAAATCTGCCATCGACGCTATGCGCGCCGAATTAGCCTTGGCAAATGGTTATTAATCCCCATTTATAACTATTAGTATGAGTGTTAAGGTTATAACGATGGACTCGATAAGCCATATAAAGGTGAAATATGAACACGCAAAAGCCCATTAACTCGTCAGTATCGCCTGAGCCTATAAAAGAAAAACAGTCGCAAGCCCCAAGCTTAGTACCTAAGGGTATCACTATTGGCATGGCAGCTTTTGCCTTGGTGCTTAGTCTCTCTGGTTATGGTTTTCGCCTGCTGATTGGCGATGATGTCGGAGAAGTGCTGCGTCATGCAGCAGTGATAGTGCCAGCCTTTATGATTGGTATTCCGCTATTTTTTTGGCTCGGTTCGCGCATTTTAAATAAGCTCAAAGGTTTGCATATCGCAAGCTGGAACGCTATTAGCTTGGGCTATTTAACCTCTTGTATAGCCATGCTTTGGTTAATGGGCACTTATAGCTAATAATTGGCTGATGTTAGCGCTTTAACATGGTTATCTTTTAAAACTTTGTCTTTATGGCATTCATCGATTTCTACTTTTTAATAAGTCGCGCTTTATGATGCGACTGGACACTTGCTAGTATGGCTACTTCCTCTAAGAAAATCACCGATATTATTTTCCCAAAAGACCTTCCAAACAGTTTGTTTATTTTGCTGATTATCGCCTGTTTGCTCTTAGGCTTATCCTACCTGCGCCATGGTACCGGACTGCAAGGCTGGCTACACGTCTTTGAAAATTGGCTACTCATGTTGCTTATTATTCCAACTGCCACCGCTACCGTAGCTTTACCGTTTAAATATCGCGACCCGTCGCTTGAGCTCAAGCAAATGTATTATCTGGGGATGTTTGTTGCTTTCTTATTTACCTTAGCGAAATTACGCTATTGGCGTTAATAGCGATTTAGCTCGTTCATAAGGTTGATAAGTAGTATTAAATAGCATTTAGGCAAAACACTTACGCGTCAGGCCTTGAATTGTCGGTGCAAAGCGTCCATTGTATAAGTAAGATAGTTTTGCCCGAATATCTGTAAAACTAAGATTTTATAAACGAAGTCAGCGCCTTTTTACAGACATAAAGCGGGATAATAAGGAAAAAATAGATGCCATACGATATTGATAATGAAATAGAAGTAGATAACGATAGTCGCGATCAGTTCGCTGGATTTGCTAAAGAAACCACGCTTGAGTTGGTTGAAGCAGCGGATGGCAAATTGCTGTTACGTGATGCCGAGGAAGAAGAAGCACCGCTGATGACCATCGATTTTTCTGATAAGCTGAAAGAAATACTAGGCAGCGATACCCAAGCGATTGGTCAGCACATGATTCATGCCGCGATTCAGGTCATTATGCAAAAACAGATGAGCCAGTGGCATGCCCATGTCTATGACAAAGAACCCACTCACTATAGCTAAGGCTAAACAGGCTGATGTCTTCTAAATTTATAGCTTCTAAATCTGTAAGAACGAAATATAGTAGCTGGTTAAAATAGTGTATGGTTGAAATGGTTGGTGGGTCAAAAACTGGCAATAAAAAAAGGGTTTATCTATTGATAAACCCTTTTTTTGTTCAAATAATTTAGTGATAAATTATTTGATTTTTGCTTCTTTAAAGATGACGTGCTGGCGTACTTTTGGATCAAACTTTTTGATTTCCATTTTACCAGGCATAGTGCGCTTGTTTTTGGTAGTGGTGTAGTAATACCCAGTACCAGCAGTTGATACTAATTTAATTTTATCTCTCATGATAGCTTTCCTGTAAATGAGGGGTCTTCAAACGATAGGTACGAGTGCAAAAAGGTCAGTTGCTACGAAGAACGTAGCCAAAAAGCAGCTTGGAAGGTGAAAATTATCGACCACTCAAGCTGCTTATCTTAACTTATACTTTTTGACCTTGTGCGCGTAGATCCGCTAACACTTTGTCGATACCAAGTTTGTCAATGATGCGCATACCTTTGGTAGACACACGTAGACGTACAAAACGATTTTCAGACTCTACCCAAAAACGATGGTTATGAAGGTTTGGTAGAAAGCGACGACGGGTTTTGTTGTTTGCGTGCGAAACATTAT
>Ga0208435_100561_pt1 | contig 10411 bp, 6 predicted proteins | sample 24_taG_FD_184097 | JGI IMG/M metagenome (GOLD analysis project Ga0208435, IMG submission 184097) | Marine viral communities from Cariaco Basin, Caribbean Sea - 24_WHOI_OMZ (SPAdes) (version 2) | ecosystem: Environmental > Aquatic > Marine > Oceanic | place: Caribbean Sea: Cariaco Basin | collected...
GGAGTCTTATGTTGATAGTGATCATTACTAATCAGCAAGACGGTCATTGACCTAAGGTCGTTATCCATTTAAAGCTTTTGGGATAACCTAAAAACTGGGCTATAGAGCCCAGTTTTTTTGTCTAAAAAATAGGAATAGCCTTTAAACATCTCATTAATTTATGCTGTAAATAAAACATTGAATAGCTATCTATCCTTGCATAAGTCTAAGGTAAAGCAGGCGTCATGGTGCTGAACTAGGATGACGTTGTAGCAAAGTCCTGCGATATGGATCTTATAACGTCCCGATTTTGCGCCTCGGGTGCGTATCACAATCTCTCTTGAAATGCAGTTAGACTCGCCTTCTTTACACGGACCAATATCACCAAAACAAATGGCCCCTCTAGGGATTATTTCGACCGAAGGTGTGCCATCCGGAAGGGTGGGTACGTCAGAGCCATCTTCCATAGTGATAGTTAGCAGTCCGATATAGACATTGCTCAATGTAATATTTGAATAGCAATTGCACACCGAGATAATGGCGGTTTCAACATCGTCAGTCTCAAAGCAGTCACACTTGCTGTCTCCCCAAACGATCGATACGCAAGGCTCAATAACTGGCAAATCAAGCATTTTGCATTCTGAACCACACGCATTACAAATCGCGTCTTTGATTAGCTCAACATACTTCGCTTCACTGACTGGACCATGATAAGTATGGCCACTGGTGGGATTGGTTAAATTGTCATAGGAGGCGATGATGCCTGGGCTATTGGCAGACCCTGGAGTTATTTTATGAGCAAACAACACGACGCCATTGGCTAGGGCTGCCGCAGTGGCATTGGTCGCAGCCGCATCATAAAACGCAGAGTAGCCATCAAGAGCGGTGTCACTAATATAGAAGATGGCCTTACATGCCCCTTCTCGCCAATCATAGAAATTACAAATATCGGCAATTGAATCTGCTCCTTCCTCACCAGGATAGGTACTGTCACCGAAAGGTTGTGCTTCATCTTGCTTAAATGGTCCGGTGCTGCCGATACTTTCGAGGTATTGTTGATGAGTCTGGGTAAAACTGGTCCCTGCCAAAGTGCCGGTAATATCCCCCAAATCACCAGCAGGATTAGCGCCAGATTTTGAACCATCCACTGCCAGCCAAGTTACCCTCAAGTCAGAAGGACACTCCTTCTTGGCCTTACTTAATGCTTCATCAGCCGCCTTTGCCACGGCAGTTGCTGCCGTTGACATCGAGCCACTGGCATCAATCAAGATAACCAGATCCACTTTTTTAGTGCCAGTCGAAGAAGAATCGCAACGACACAATTCTTCCTTCTCATCACAAGAGGGCAATAAATTTTCTTTTTCTTGTCTTTGTAGGTCTAGCTCTTCATTAATACGTTCAATAGCCCGCCGACACGATTTATCGCGTTTATCCGCCTCATCATGTTTTCGGGTTTCGCTATAGGGATTACCATCTGTCCAATCTTTACAGACACTTTTGGTAGCGCCTAAATCCGTATGATCCTTCACAATGTTCTCCTTTGGGTGTGACATCAAAACGAGGCAAGTCAAAATGCTTGCTATGTTTGATGGCACAAGGTCACTATACCCAGCTATTTATAAGATTTAATAGCTAAACCAAGTTGTTTTCGTGTAATAAATATTAATAGTGGTTAAATTTATTTTAATAAAGGAGAGGGTAAAGGGGGGAGAGAGAACTGTTCGTAGCTTAAGCGTATCTTTGAACAATTAACAGCCGTCTATGCCAAAGGCTTATTGGGAAGCGTATAAAGCATTACATTAAGGTGCAAAAAATTGTGCTATAAATTTAATAGATAACTGTAACTATCACTATAACTATTACCAAGAAAGTCCCATGTTAACCCTCTACGGATAATTACTAAAAAAAGGGCACAGCCATGACAACTGTACCCCTTATCAAACTATTACAGATAATACTATCTACGCTTTGCTAAAAACCACATCCTTAGGCAAACGTGACTTAGGCAAGGTGGCATTAATGTCGTTATCGTTACGATAACCCAGCGCCACCAATCCTGCTGTGGTATAGCCTTTCTCATTTAATCCAAACTCTTCATCAAGTGCCTGAATATCTACCCCTTCCATAGGCACCGCATCAATACCTAGCAGTCCTGCCCCAAGCAACAGTGCCCCCATGCTCAAATACACTTGCTTACCCATCCAATGTGCTTCATTGAGCTTATTATAGCGATGAATACCTAAAAACATTTTACGCCCTTGGTCCATTTGCGTTTTGTACTCTTCTTTAGCAAAACGACCGTCTTTATCTTCTTGATCAAGAATCGTCTCTAAATACGCATCATCAGCATGTACACGCGTCGCAAACAGCACCACATGTGAGCAATCAAGAATTTTATTCTTATTCATCTCAAATATATCTTGCGTACCCTTAGTCATACGCTGTTTACCGGCATCATCTTCAGCAATAATATAATGCCAAGGTTGAATGTTCACGCTAGAGGCTTGCAGATGCAGAATGTCTTTTAACTGTTCTAAATCTTCCGCTGAAATTTTCTTACTAGGGTCAAATTCTTTAGTGCTGTAACGCCAGTTCATGGCTTCAGAAATAGTTTTCATAGTTATCCTTTTTATAGTTTCTTAATTTTACGTAATTCGATTTCGACCATTAAAAGTATAAACAATAAGGATGGGACTATTGTTGAAAAAACTATCTGATTCAGTATGGATTGAGTATATAGCCATGGAAATAGTGTTATAAATTGAATCACTTAGCCCACAATATAAAACATTCTATTAGTGATAACTTTACTATCATTCAATAAGTACCCTATTTAATAAGATTAAAAACTTAAAGTTTACTCAAAATCTTAAATTATAAAAATAACCAAGGAGCACATTGTGAAAGCTGTTTTACTTGATGAAAAAAGATTCACCGCAGACTTAGAACGACCCACCCCCGAAAAAATCACGGACTATGTGACCTATGAGGAGACCCCACAAGACAATAAAGTCATTATCGAGCGCTGTAAAGACGCCGATATCATGATAGTTGGCTCACTGCGGATTGAACGGGAAGTGGTAGAAGCACTGCCCAATCTAAAGCTCATTCAACTTACCTCTGTAGGCTCCAACCACATTGACAAAGAGGCGTGTGAAGACAACGGCGTTAAATTACTGAATGCTCCAGACTTCGCTACCGTCACCGTCGCCGAGCACACCATGATGCTCATGCTTAGCGCCATGCGTGCACAGATCCACTACCACAACAAAGTCAAAAATGGCGAATGGAAGGAAAAAGGGCGAGCTGACATTATCAATGCTGAAGTTATTGATATCGAAAATCTAACCTTAGGTCTTATCGGGGTTGGGGACATTGGTAAACGGGTGTCAAAGATTGCCAAAGCATATGATATGAATGTGCTTTTGGCGGAACGTCAGGGCAAGGCGCCTCGCAACGACGACTATACTGACTTTGAGACGGTACTCAAAGAGTCCGATATCATCAGTTTGCATTGTCCATTGACCGAGGAAACCAAACATCTCATAAATAAAGACACGCTCAGTAAAATGAGTAAGAAACCTTTATTGGTTAACTTGGCACGTGGTAAAGTGGTCGATAGCGAGGCATTGGCGCAGGCGGTGAGAGATGAGCAAATACTTGGCTATGCGACTGACGTCTTTGAGCGAGAGCCTGCTGGCGAGGACGACCCAATCGTTCAGCTTGCTAAAGAAGGTCATCCTCGCATTATCTTAACGCCGCACATGGGGGCGGGAAGCCGTGCGTCGCAGGTCAAGCTTTGGAAGATTGTGACTCAGCAAATTAATGAGTTTATTGAGAGTTATTAGTAGCTATTTCCCTGAGAAGCGTATGAAAATTGCATTGCAATTTTAGCTTCGCAAGTAAAAAAGCCCTAAAGGGCTTTTTTTGTTTCGCTTCTATCTCCTTAACTATACGAGGCATTGGTTAAGATATAGCATGTTGCTTACTTCGTGCACTATGCCATATCAAGCCATTGCACCTCGTCTAGCTAAACAGTATATCCGCTTTAATCGGGGCTAAACCATCCCCCAAACCCTCGCCATAATCCCACGTCCAATAACCAGTCGTACATAACTCACCGCAATAATTAGTAGTACTGCGACCAACATCAATGCACCGATACCGAAGCTGTCCCAAGGAATGCTAAAGCGTAAGTTAAACCAGTGCACAATGACCAAATAAGCAGCCCCACTGGCCAATACCACGGCGAATACGCCTGCGCTAATCCCCAATAAGCCAATTTCTAGCATATTAATTTTATATAAATCGCTGGTTTGCATGCCGAGTAAACGGAATGACGCACTGTCACGTAAGCGATCTTGTGACGTCGATAATAAGGACGTAATAAGTACCATAATGCCGGTAATAATGGCGAGTAGGGTAAACACCTGCACCAATCGACTCATCTGACTCACAAATCCCTGTACTTGCTTGGCAATGGCGCCACCATCAATGGTGGTAATGGCAGGGAATTTACGGGCAAGATCGGTCTGTAGTTGTGGAATGCTATCGGCAGCGACTTTGGTAGTCGCAAACTGAATTTGCGGCGCGTCTTTCAATACCTTTGGCTCAAATAAGAAATAAAAGAAAGGACTAGGGCCACTCTCATAACGCTCACGAATACTGGTAATCTGGCCGACGATTTCAATACCTTGAATATTAAAACGCACTTGGTCGCCCATACCCACATTAAGTAGCTCAGCAGCGGTATCTAATATCGATAACGGCACGACTGATTCTGAGGGTTCATTCGATTTTGAGTCATCGATTGGACCGTATAATTGATCCTTAGTGACTGATTCTTTAACAAACTCGGTATCCATTACCTTGTCTGCATAGCTTAAATTAAATACCCGCGTCGGATCATCTTGAGTGCCGCCAACAGGTTCAATCTCGCTAGCAGGGACGCCATTGGCCTCAGTTACACGGGCACGTACCACTGGGAAATAAGTAATAGGCTGTTTAACCACAGCCTCTAGCCCCTTATGCTGGTCGCTTTGAATGTCTAATAAAAATAAATTAGGCGCATCTTTAGGATAAGCCTGCACAAACTGCGTGTTGAGGCTATGATTGAGCAAAGTAATCATGGTCAATACCGCCACCGATAAAGCTAGGGTAACAAAAAATAGCCCCGATTGATTGCCTTTGCGAGACAGGTTATGCACGGCGGTACGGGCCATCCAACCGGTCTTTTTACCAAACAATCCTTTGCTAGCGAATTTGGCCAATAGCCATAACCAACCTCGACCGATCAGCCAAAAGCCCGCAGCCAATAACAACATAGCGCCCAGTACTTTTAGCCCAGTTAATAAGGAGCTAAATTCGTAAGCCATCAAACCAAAGCTTGCCAGTAGCACCAAGCCGTACCAATAAAGAGGCGGATGTTGACGGTGATTGTCTGTGGCCTGCTTTAATACCGCAGAAGGCTTGGTATGGGTCACTGCATAGAGACTATGCTGTACTACCAACAAGGTAATGACCAAAGCCACCCCACTGATTTTAAGGAAGCTTAACCACTGAATAGACAGGTTAATATGCGGTGGTAAAATGGCAGTAAGATACTGAGCCCCCACCTTTAACATACCCAAACTGAGTACGCCTGAAGCCAAACAGGCCAATACTGCCATCGCAATAAATAACTGGTAATAACTGCGCTTGATAGAGCTAACTGACTCACCTAGCGCACGGCGTATGGCATTGGGGTTTTGTTGTAAGCTAACAAAGGCTTTGACCACACTCAACAGCGCCACCGCCGATAAAAACAGCACCGCTATTACCAATAACTTAAGGAACATCAGCACATTATCAGATACTTGAGTCACTGAAGTATCTGTCTCGTCAGCGTCTGTGAGTTCAATCTCTGGCTGCGAGGCAGTGATTTTCTGTAGTTCAGCTCGCTGCTTGGCCATTAGCTCAGGGCTACCCGCCAGCTCAATACGGTAATCGACCCGGCTGCGCTGTCCCATTAAGTTGGTAGCCGCCAAGTCAGTATCAGACATTAGCACTCGAGCGCCGAAGCCGAACGCAGTCAAAGGGCGGTCCGGCTCAGTGATCAGCTCATCGGCAATAGTAAAGACCGCATCACCGATTTTGACTTTATCACCAATTTTTAAATTTAGCCCAGTCAGTACTTGAGCCTCGACCACCACTTGCTGGGGCTTCAGCTTTTGCCACAGCGGTAGCCCTGATGCCAACTCAACCTCACCATATAAAGGATATTGGTTTGAAACTGCTTTGATTCGAGCCAGTAGGGTAGCGTCTTTTGATTTTGGCTGTTCATTGATTGCTTTATCAGACCCTCCATCTGCTGCCACGCTGGATACCATCGCATTAAACTGATAGTCGTAAACCACACCTTCTGGCTGTGTCTGTCTCGCCTTGGCTGTCTCTGACTCTAAAGGTTCCAATATCTGTAACAGCTCAGGTGTCCATGCTTCTTTGCTGCTCAATATTAAGTCACCACCCACCAACGCGCGCTGATTATCAGAAACATAATCTCGTACCGACTGCTGAATAGAGTCGAGTGTTAAGTAAGTCGATAACGACAACACCATCGCCAACAAAAACAGCAACGGATATATCCAGTGGCGCCACCAACTACGCTGTAAAGATTTACTACCTAAATTTGAATAAGAGATCGGACGAGTAGAAGAAGTATTTGTGGTCATAGTGGTGCAACTGATTTCAGGTAGTAGAGAAAGTACTTATACGATAATCGATGGTATAGCGTTTGGCGTTAGATTTCAGTGACTTTATGATACCTAACAAACCGCTAATGTTGGCTAACAGTTTAATATTGTAGTGATAAAGTCCGAAGCTCTAAGACCTACTGTAGAGTTTGATATATTGAATACCTGATGTAATAGTGAGTGGCTTGGATTGAAAGTTAGACTTTAGATAAATTAACACCAGACCCTAATGATGCTGCTTTAAACCCTTAGTCACTATAGATTTTAATATCTATCCCTCTTTACATCTCGGTACATTATTTAAAACTATAATTATAAGAATACCTATCATGAGTAAAAATAACGATAGAAAAACCATTATTGATAATTCAGAAGATCTAAAAGACAAAATTACAGAATCTTTCGATGACTTTAAATTACGAGCAGAGCTATTGGTGGCGAACCTAAAGGAAGGGGGCGATGATGGTTACGACCATTCTGTCAGCAGTGCAGGGCGTAAAGGGCTCAGATCAGGTAAAGTTTCTGAATTAACGGTTATCGCACCGCTCAAAGAAGGCGGTGCCGAACGCTTAAAAACCATTCTAGAGATAGCAGATGGTAATTTAAAAGGAGCGACGCGTGTAGGCACACTTCATGACCTACGCTTTGTGTTCTTAGACAATGACACTAAGGTCTTGTTTTGCACCGCTTATGATGGCGACTGGGATGCTTATATCGATGATTTCGCTACCAAGATTCCAGAACTAATGGACATTTTATTTGGTAATATCGAAGGTTATCCGGGCATTAAAGATCCAAGTATCAAAGAATTTATCTTAGATCACCAGATTACGGCAGCGGCTTGGTATGTGGGAGTCCCGCATTTGACCGTTCAAGATATACGCCGTCACGAAAAGATTGTGAAAGGAATTAATAAAGCTTTAGATGAAGCGCAGTCTTAGGGGCTGTTTGATAATCATAAAACCAGAACAAAAAAATAGGTTAACCCATGAGTAATGATACCCCAGAAGACAACAGGCATTCAGAATCAGGTTTAAAGGCTAAGCTAGATGAGTTAAAAGACGAGTTTGGCAATCTAATCGAAGATACCACGCTTCAGACCTGGCTTGAGACGATTAAAAAAGAAGCGGCAGATGACATTGAGATGCTGTCTCGTAAAGCACGAGGTGTGTTTAATCCCAATCGTGTCAGCATGGAGCTCAATGATATTCAATCTATTATATTGCGTGATAGACCGACGCCATACTACGGCACGCTAGTCGCTCTCAAGATAAATGATGCCCAAACGGGCCGCAAAATACTAGCTGATGTTTTACCCAATGTGAGTAATTCTGAAGGCTGGCATAAAGACATGGATGCCACGCTTTCTATTGTCATAACCTATGAGGGATTAAAAGCCTTAGGCGTGCCACAAGCCTCATTAGATACCTTCCCTGAGTCCTTTAAAGTAGGTATGGCAGGTCGTGCCGACAGGCTAAAAGATATGGGCGTCAATGCACCAGAGCATTGGCAAGCTCCTTTTGGTGACAAAGGGGATATCCATATTTGCGCTGCGGTTATCGCTGATTCTAAGGACAAATGGCAAGCCAAACTTCAAGAGTTAAAGCAAGATATCAACGCACATATCGATGAAAATAATCCCAGTAATGGCAAGTTAGAGATTTTATTGCAGCATGACTTTGGCACCAACGATGCGGTCAAAAACGTTTTTGGCTATCGTGACGGTATAAGCAACCCTGAGGTCAACGGTAGTGGCATACAGACCCCGCCTAGCCTCATGCAAGAAGGCATTGCACCGGGAGAGTTTGTCTTAGGATATAAGGGGGAAGCTGAGACAGTTGCTCCCATGCCGCAGCCTGAAGTATTGGGCAAAAACGGCTCCTTTATGGTTCTGCGTGCCTACAACAGTCATGTGGCCGCCTTTAATAAATACCTTAAAGAAAATACAGACAACATCGAGGAAGCTGAGCGATTGGGCGCTAAAATGTGGGGACGTTGGCGTTCTGGAGCACCTCTAGCGCTATCACCCCAGCACGATGATGAGGACTTAGGCGACGACCCAGACCGCAACAATGACTTTGGTTACAAAGATGACCCTTACGGTAGAAAATGTCCCTTTGGCGCTCATATTAGGCGTATGAACCCACGAGACAGCAAAGACTTTATCTTATCTGATGTGCGCATCCACCGAATTATTAGGCGTAGTGTCGGTTTTGGTGATGTGCTGCCCCCCGATGTGACCGAAGATGATGGCAAACAGCGCGGATTGTTCTTTATCGGTATCAATGCCCATGCGATGGAAACGGTAGAGTTTCTACAGTCTCAATGGATTAACGATGGTAACTTTATGAGCTTAGGCGATGAGCGAGATCCTGTCCTGGGCTTGCACGAAGGCGATAAAAGCAATGCCGCAGATACCTTCACTGTACCTGCTGACCCTATTCGCAAGCGTTATCACGGTATAGAAACTTTTAACACGCTTTATGGCGGCGAGTATTTATTTATACCCAGCTTATCGGCGCTAAAATGGATTAGCGAATTGAGCGAGTAAAAGGCTTAACGCATAAATATAAAATCAATAACTAATTACAATAACTAATTAACTAGGTGAACCCCATGTTAAACACAGTCAAAAAATTATTTAAAACCAAATATGTCCCTTATGACCCTAAATATATTGAGCTTACTGAAAAAGATGAGCAGAATATCGAAAAAATTACCTCTGATATCAAAAAATATATTGCCAGAAGTGATGAAGCGAGCGGAGTGGCCTATCATACCCGTGATGCTCATGCCAAAGGCTACTGCGCTTTAAAAGCAGAGTTTGAAATTTTGGATAATCTGCCTAAAGAATACGCCCAAGGTCTGTATGCCAAACCAGGGGTACATGAAGCAGTTATTCGTTATTCTAACGGCTCTTCTCGTGTTGCAGCGGATAAAAAGTTAGGTCTGGCACAAGGTTTAGCCATCAAAGTATTTGATGTACCGGGCAAAAAACTGGCGTCTGGTGAGGAGGACAGTAGTAACTTTGATTTTAACCTAATCAATAACCCGGTTTTCTTCTGTAATCGAATCGAAGATTATACCTATATCTCTAAGCTGTTTTTGGAGTTACCAAAATATGCCGATCAAGGTGCTAAGGGCAAGGCGAAATTAGCCTTCAATTGGTTGACTAATTATGGGACACAGCTACCTACTAAAGAATCGTTTAAAACGTTTAAAGCATTAGGGTCTTTTATGGCAATTGAGCCGAAAAATACTTTGTTATACGATTTTCATTCTCAAGGCGTGGTGCGTCATGGCGATTATGTCGCCAAGATAAGAGTCACACCGACTCAGGCATCTTTAGATCATGTCAAACGTCGTGATTTAGATATCGAGTCTAAGCAAGAAGCGATACGTCCGCTGATACTTGATGAAATACGCGAACACGATCAGGTTTATGAGGTTCAAATTCAACTGGCTCGCAACAGTAAAAAGCAACCTGTTGAAGAGATCACTACCGAATGGAAAGAAGAGGATGCGCCTTTTGTTACTGTGGCTCGTTTGACAATACCTAAGCAAGACGTACCAGACGATGGAAACTTCGAGATCATGGAGAACCTCTCGTTCACGCCGTTTAGATGTTTGGAAGAAAATCGACCAATTGGTAATCTGCAACAATCACGTCTTAAAGCGTATGAAATCGCCTCAAAAACACG
>Ga0208435_100562_pt1 | contig 10411 bp, 10 predicted proteins | sample 24_taG_FD_184097 | JGI IMG/M metagenome (GOLD analysis project Ga0208435, IMG submission 184097) | Marine viral communities from Cariaco Basin, Caribbean Sea - 24_WHOI_OMZ (SPAdes) (version 2) | ecosystem: Environmental > Aquatic > Marine > Oceanic | place: Caribbean Sea: Cariaco Basin...
CTACAGCAAGACAAACAATCTGAAGCGCTATTAAATAAAATTATGAAAGACGCACAGTCTGTTTTATAAGCGCATATTACGCGACGAAACAATAAGCGCTTCGCTCTGATGAGCCAAGCGCTTTTTTCTGCCTAAGCCATAATCTAATTGTTTATACGTTAGGGTTATAAACCTTACCTGCATGAAAATCTGCTTGATGCTCATAATTGCAAAAAAACAATGCTTGGTTTTCGCCAATAGCACTCTCACTATTTGCAGCCAAGTTGGGCTTGGTTTCAAGGACGCCGCGGTATTCAGCCAAGCTGTTGCCACAAAAATTGCACTGATGCGGTGTGATCACATCCCCTTTTTTTGGCATCATACTTTTGGGCGCGCGCGGGTACATAAATTTATAAAACCCCCACATTACTATCCAAATAACGATGATGATAATGATAACAGCAAACACGGCAGTGCTCCTTTGAATATGAGTAAGCGCTATGAATGATAAAAGCCGCTTGGCGGATTATTCAATACGTCTGAACAGTATAACTTAACCAGCAATACTGACAATAGTGCTATGTTTTAGCGAGTTAATTGCCTAGCTATTTATCATGGTAATTTATCAATAAATGCCATGATATGGCGTAAAAAACTGGCCATAGCGGGCCAGTTTTTATATTAAATAGAAAACAATAAAGTGAGCGATCTATATTAGTGAAACTATAGCTGCAACTCACTGATATCAGCGACGGTTAAAAACAATGCGCGTACTTGCTTAAGCAGCGCTAAGCGGTTGTTTTTAAGGGCGGCGTCTTCACTATTGACCATCACATTATCAAAGAACTGGGTCAATGGCTCATCTAAGCTAGCAAGCGTTTGCAATACTTGTGTGTAATCAGCTTGTTCTAACAGCGGTTTAACCGCCGTCTGCGCTTGCAGCACACTTGCGTATAAACCTTGCTCGGCAGGCTCAGATAATAACGATTCATCGACATTATCAGCGACACTCACTTCTGACTTGGCTAATATATTGGCGACACGCTTGTTTGAATCAGCAAGCATTGAAGCTTGTGACAATTCGCTAAAGGCTTGTACCGCGCGAATACGCTGATCAAAATCAAGCGGCATATGCGGGTTAATCGCTTGCACTGCCTGAATGGTATCGACGCTCACGCCCTGCTCGATATACATCGCACGATAGCGCGAGTTTAAGAATGCCATGACCTGAGTAAACGTATCACCCATTTTTTCAATCTTGCTGCCTTCAGCGTCACTATAGCCTTTGATTGCTTGCTCAACGAGCGCAACCAAATTAATCGGCAACTGCTTTTCAATCAAAATACGCAAGATACCGATGGCTGAACGACGTAGACTGAACGGATCTTTTGACCCCGTCGGCGCTTGGTCAATGGCAAAAATACCAACAAGCGTATCTAAACGGTCGGCTAATGCTAAGCAAATGCCAATTGGCGTCTGTGGTAATACGTCACCGCTGAACTTGGGCAAATATTGCTCTTCTAGACTTGCCGCGACTGCTTCAGGCTCATTGTTTAAGCGCGCATAATAAGTACCAGCGATACCTTGCAACTCTGGATACTCACCGACCAATGAGCTTGTCAAATCCGCTTTGGATAAAATACCTGCACGTACCGTTTCATCGATATCAATCTGCTGACCTTGCTGTTGCATCAAGGCGGCAATAAAGGCGGCAAGCTTGGCAATACGCTCAGATTTTTCCCAAATCGTACCCAGCTTGTCTTGGAAGACGCGAGTTTTCAAGCTTTCTGTCAAGGCAAATAATGGCTGTTTTTGATCTTGTAAGAAGAAAAACTCGGCATCGGCTAAACGCGGACGTACGACTTTCTCATTACCTTCGATAATTTGATTGGGATCTTTTGACTCAATGTTAGTAATAAAAATAAAGTAAGGCTGCAACTTGCCTGCTTTATCAGTTAAGCAAAAATACTTTTGATCCGCTTGCATGGTCGAAATAAGCGCTTCTTGCGGCACTTGTAAAAAACGCGGCTCAAATCTTGCTCGTAGCGCAATGGGAAAATCAACCAATGCGGTGACTTCATCCAACAAATCTTGCGGCACGATAGCATCAGCATTAACTTCATCTGCTAGCGCTTTGACTTGGTTTTTGATCAGCATTTGACGCTTATCAAAATCAGCCACGACTTTTAAACTGCCTAGTAATTCTTCGTAGTCATTGGCGTGCGCAATCTCGTGATAATCAGGACTATGGAAGCGATGACCACGGGTTTGTGTGCCCGTCTGATGACCTTGGATAATGGCATCAATGACAGCACTATCTTGCATCAATACCGCCCACTGGACTGGACGCACAAATTCATTGCGGCTGGCACCTGAGCGCATACGCTTAGCAATCGGTAGATTGTCTAGTGCAGTCTGAAAAATGGTAGCTAACAGTTCAGTAGTTGCTTGACCATGAATGACTTGCTCATAACCGACATAATCACCTTTGTCGGTGTTAATCGTTATCAGCTCACTGGCTTCAATACCTAAGCCTTTCGCAAAACCCATCGCTGCACGTGTTGGATTACCTTCCGCATCAAACGCGGCTTTAATCGCAGGACCGCGCTTTTGCTCGCTACGATCCGGCTGCTTATCGCTAATGCCCTGAATTTGAAGCGCCAAACGACGCGGTGCGGCAAAGGCTTTGATACTATCAAAGGTAATATCAGCTTCAGTTAACTGCGCTATCACGCTTGCTTGTAGCGCATCACGTAGAGGTTTTAGGCTTTTTGGAGGTAGCTCTTCACACCCCAGTTCAAATAGAATAGTACTCATGGGATGCTCCTATTTATTGTTATTAGTAGATTGGTTGTTATCAATAGCTTGATTGATTTCTGTATTCTCAGCGGCTTCTTCTTTTGGCAGATACTTATCAAGCGCGTCTTGACGATGCGCCTCATCCGCTAATGGAAAGCCTAACTTAGCGCGTGCTTCGACGTAACCAATGGCAACCTTACGGGCAAGCGTACGCACACGTAGGATAAAACGCTGACGTTCGGTCACTGAAATCGCACCACGAGCATCAAGTAAATTAAAAGCATGTGAGGCTTTTAGTACCATCTCATAGGCAGGTAATGGCAAACCTTCGGCAACCAATTTATCTGCTTGCTGCTCATAAAAATCAAACATCTGACCCATCATCGGCACATCGGCGTGCTCAAAGTTATAAGTAGACTGTTCCACTTCGTTTTGATGGAAGACATCGCCATACGTGACACGACCAAATTCACCATCTGCCCAGACCAAATCATAAACGCTATCGACGCCTTGCACATACATTGCCAAGCGCTCAAGACCGTACGTAATCTCACCGGTCACGGGGAAACACTCGAGCCCGCCTACTTGCTGGAAGTACGTAAACTGAGTGACTTCCATACCATTAAGCCAAATCTCCCAGCCTAGTCCCCACGCACCCAGCGTTGGCGACTCCCAGTTATCTTCAACAAAACGCACATCGTGCACCAATGGATCAATACCAATGGCTCTTAGCGAGTCCAAATACAGCTCTTGGATATTGGGTGGATTTGGCTTTAGCACCACTTGAAACTGATAGTAATGCTGCAAGCGGTTGGGGTTGTCACCGTAGCGACCATCAGTTGGACGACGTGATGGCTGCACATAGGCAGCATTCCAACGCTCAGGACCTAACGAGCGTAAAAATGTCGCGGTGTGAAAAGTACCCGCGCCGACTTCCATATCATAAGGCTGCAAGATAACACAGCCCTTATCTGCCCAATAATTCTGTAGGGTTAGAATTAAATCTTGAAACGTCATCGGTTGAGGGTCTTTGTCTTCTATCATCGGGTTTGTCACTTGTGATGTCATAGTTTGAGTTGTCATAGTTTGGGGCATCATCGTAAAGCCACTGTGGAATGAGTATTATGAAATAAAATATTGATAGCGCTCGTACAGCCTATTCGGCAACGACTCTATTTGCTTGCTCACCTTACTAAAAATTGACTATTTTATCTATATTTACTGCAATTAAATTTATGCTGCAGACCTAAACCAGTCGTTATAAGGCTCATTTATAATTAAACTGCTGCAATATAGAAGGCTCAAAAGTAGCAGATAAAAAAATACCCAAATGCGCGAGCATCTGGGCAGGAGGAAAGGTATGTCTTTGGTATCCTGATGAGTCAGGCTTTTTGTTTTTTAGTCGAACTGCTATTCTTTTTTTTGGTAGAAATCTATCTGAACTAATCTCGATAGTAATGCTATCAAAACGATACTATTAAAATGGTACTACTATTAAGCTATTAAAAAGATACGAGCAAATATAAAATAACTTTATTGGTAAGACGCACTAGTCGCTTTTGGCATGATTATCCATAAAATTATATAAATTAAGATGCCAGGTACTGCTGCACTCAAAGATGAGATAATCACGAATAACACTCTCACCCAAGTCGGTGACCAGCCAACGTATTCGGCAATGCCGCCCATCACACCTGCTATCATGCGATTGTTCTGTGAGCGATGTAGTTTTGCTAATTTAGCCAAATCAAATACCTCTCTATCATTTCTATTGTTATTGTTATTTAAAATTCCGCTTTTTTTCTTCTATTTTTATGCTTTTTTCCGATTCTAGTCAGGAAGCTGCTTAGCCTTCTTAACTTATGAATAAGTATAGCAACTATTTAATATTTATCTGTTGAACGTATAGACGTACTTTGTGAGTTTATGCTAACCAAGCTTGCCCTAATCTGTCATAAAACCTCATAAACTGCTGATTTTAAATAGTTATTTCAAAATGTTTCACGATTAGCTTTATTGCTGTCATATTACACATGTTGTTACAAATCCAATATTTAGCCATTTTCAGCACATAGATATTGTGTAGATGGAACTTCAGAAATAGAGAGACATTTAAACAATCACAGTTAAATTAATAACTTGGTAATGCTTTTATCAGAAAAAAGTCGTATAAAAAAACACCCCTTTACAATAACCTACCTGTAAATCGCCTTAAACCTTTATAACATGCTGGTAAATAACAGATATTCCAGCAGTCTATCGATAAAATTAGTGCGATGAAGCATGACTAAAAATTAAGGAAAGCTATGTACGAGTCAGGATTGATGATTGGACATTTTGAGCCACTACATTTAGGTCAAATGCGCAGTATATTGGCTGCGGCAGGACAAGTGAAAACCTTGCATATTATCATTATGGCGCATCCAGCACCGCATCCAGACTTTGACATTACTTTGCAAGACAAAGCACGTTGGCTACAGATGGCGTGTGCTGATTTGCCATTTATCCAGATTCATACCACTCATGAGATTGAGCTACCGCTACATGATAGCTTCGTCGATGTGACAATCGACATTCCTGCCAGCAATGCCAAACTACAACGTTTGACGACAGCGCTCGACTTACCAGCAGATACAGTCTTGTTTGTCGCAGAAAACCACCCATTGGCGCAGAGTGATGTCTATGAGCGATTATCGATACCAGTCGTCACGACCCCGTTACAGCCTGAGTTTGATTCTTATGCCATCGCCCGTAATCCAGTCGCGCATTGGTCAGCTATTCATCCCCAAGCGCGCGGCGACTATACCAAAACGGTGGCGATTGTTGGCGGCGAAAGTTCGGGTAAGACCACATTGGTGCATAAACTGGCCAATTATTATGGCGCCAGCTTTGCTTTAGAGATGGGACGCTTATATGTCGGTACAGATTTGGGTGGTAGTGAAGTCGGTCTACAATACAATGACTATGGTCCGATTGCCCTTCAGCATGCTCAAGCTATAAGAGATGCGGCGGCTAATGCGACCGCTCCTGTCACCATCGTTGATACCGATTTTGTGACCACTCAAGCATTTTGTGAAGAATATGAAGGTCGCAGCCATCCTTTTGTGGCGGCTTGTATCGATGATTTTCGCTTAGATCATACCATTATGCTGGATAACAATACGCCGTGGATTGATGATGGCATGCGCTCATTGGGCACGCCTGAGGCGCGTGGACGCTTTGAGCAACGTCTCGTCGATATTTTTGCTCGTCATGATATCAAACCACACATGGTTGATCAGCCAGATTACGATGCGCGCTATCAGCAAGCGCTGCTGCTTATCGATCAGTATGTTTATGGCAGATAGAGGAGATGGTAAAAATAGCGATGGCAAGAATAGCGATAATACAAAAATAATATGATACTAAAAAATAAAATAAGAACTCATTGTAGTTTTAATACTTTAAGGAAAAAGGCTTTATGCGTATTCAGCTATTAGATAATATTACTGGAAAGTGGGCGATGCAATGGATTGTCACTTGGTTCATTTGCGGGGTGATAGCATTATCCGCAGGTTTTTGGCTCACGACAGAACACACCACACTTGATATGTTTTATTTGGGCGTGTCTTTCGTTGGTTTGGTCTGTGTGGTTTCGCTATCATTTCGCAAAAACGTCATGGGCAACGGGTTGGGAATGGCAGCGACTGCGGGAGAAGTCGTCGTGCAGGCGACGTCTGGTGCAGTCGGTTTGATGCTCGCGCCGCTCTTTAACTTTTTCACCCATGTCTACGGTATTTTTTATTGGTCAAAACATACCGATCCTGATGGCGACATGATACCAAAGGCTGCGAGCAAAGCGGTTTGGTTGATTACCGCTGCCTTTATTATTCTTGGTCTCGCACTTTTCCCCACAGTAAATGATTTACTCGCCAGCTATGGCTATGCAGTGGTTGAAGATGATAATAGTAAATTTCTAGGATTTATTTCCTTCTTTTGGATCAACGTCATTGCTTTTGTCCTCTCCATTACTGCACAAGCCGCGATGATTTTGCGCTATTCATTTAACTGGTGGTTATGGATTATCGTTAACTTTGTCTGGCTCATCGTCAATCTAATGTCAGGCAATTACATTTTTGCCATTCAAACCATGATATATCAAATAAACGCCTTTATTGGTTTGTATGAATGGCAGCGCAGTGAACAAGGTTAACGCTTATCTTGTATGGTCATAAGTGGTGACATCTTAAAAGAATAAAACCAAAGAGCTCGCAGATATTGGCAAACATGTTGATAACGTTATAGGTTTTGACTGTGCCGTCTATTAGATAATGTGGTGGAGTGGCTCAATTAGTGCTACAACTGATAGGAGAGATTTTTCAATTCATCTACTAACATGGAGGTTAGTATGTCTCGTACTCAGCAAAAACGCCTGTCTAAACGCACACTTGAGCAATGGCTTAGTGAATATTCTGTCAGTCATCAAAACCTAGTCAATAAAAAAATCCATTGGCTATGCGTTCCTACGATATTTGTCAGCCTGTTAGGCATGGGCATGTCGCTATCAGTTTGGTTTACCTTGGTACTTAGCGCGTTGGTATTGTTATTTTATATGCGTCTATCCACGCCGTTATTCTTGGCAATGGGGATGTTTATTCTTATTTGTTTGTCAGTAATGGCATTATTACCATGGGGCTTTAAGGTTTGGGCAGCTGTTTTTGTGGTTGCTTGGATTGGACAGTTCATCGGTCATAAAATTGAAGGCAAAAAACCCTCGTTTTTTGAAGACTTACAATTCTTATTAATTGGTCCAGCATGGGTAGCTAATAGCTTGATAGGTCGTAAAAAAAGCCAAGCCTAACTATGTATTCTTGATAGTATATTTAAGCTCAGTATCGTTAGAATTAGTATCTAAAAAACCACTATCTAAAACTGATATTTTGATTCAAAAAAGCACCGCTCAACAATCCGTTAAGTGGTGCTTTGTATATTAAGCTATCAAAGAACAAGTTATGAAAAATAAGCTATCAAAAAAATTTATTGACTGTAATTAATTACTCTAGATTTCAGAACAATAACACTGTAAACATAGCATCAAATAGCCACAGCAGAACTGTTTACTTCAAAATCGAACCATTCATTTTAGAATAGAGCCAACAGCATAAATTCAGCCTATTCGCCCGATAGTTAATACGCGACAAGCCTCTACGCAATGTACTGTAGAAATTCTTCATTACGCGCCATCACCGATAGATACAGCACTGGCTGTCCCGTCCTAAACGTTGAGTTGGGTTTTTCTGATCGACACATTGATTTGATCGAAGAAGGGTATGAGCTCGTCGTTCGCATTAAGAGCTGCAAGATTCCAGCGACCAAGTAAAACGGTTGGCGATGATTCGTTATTCGCTCTTTGCCAGTCCCGATTATCTGAGCAGAATGGGATTACTTGAGACGCTAGCAGATTTGAGAAATCATGAATTTTTACAAGATGGTTTTGGCACAACCAGCAACCTAAAGCTGACCGATGAAGAAGGCAGAAAGCATAAGCACAGGATCCATGCCAAAATTAATGCCGCTAATGCTGAGTTTTTGGTAGATATGGCCGTCAAAGGTCAGGGCATCACCTTTATACAAGGTCGATATCTGAATACAGTGTCGATATTTGATCACGCAAATAGTATCACATGTCTATCATAGTCGAATTATCGCTTATAGCCTACCGAATCCAGCAATCTTAGTTACTTATGCGCCTTATTCAGTGATAGCAGAAATGACACCAATCAGTTTTTTGGTCTTATACCTTGCTTCTGCTAGTGCCATCTTATTCTGCGCTACCACGGTCAATACACACGGCTTACCGATATAGTCAGTTTTGACAAATAGCATATTTCCAGCAGTGGCTTCGACGATAGTGATGTCGCACTTGCCCTGCTTCATTTGACTCGCGGATGAATCGCTCAGCGCTGATAGCGTGCTACTCATCGCCGCAAACTTGTCCGTTTGATTGCTCAATTCACTGATCGAAAAGCAACTAATGGGAAAGCCATCTGTGGTGCATAAGCTAACCAATATGACTTCTCTATTGGCGTCACACAATGCTTTCATATGGCTTAATAACGCTATTTTTGCTGGTGATTTTTCGTCTAATTTTTCTTTTAACATAGTCATATCTGGCATTAGTCTTGATTATTAAGGGTATTAAATAATGACAACAGAGACACGGCGGACTCTCTATTTCTAGGATCTGTATGGAGCACAGGTGCCACCACGTTATGCTGCATCAACATCACTCTTATTTCTTGTCCCAGTGCTGAAAGACTATCTTTGTCAGCATCTTCGCAATGAGTGATACCAATGATACACGTGGTCTGATTTTTTTCTGGTGCAAAAAAGTGTAACAGCTTATCTAAATTGGCATAATCGGGTGTCTCGCCATATCTAATCAAAATGAGCAATCCCCATAGCGACTGATTGACGAACTCCCATAAAAAAGAAAAACGCTCTTGACCTGGCACGCCGTAAATACCTAGCGCCATATCGTCAGACAGAGTGATGCGCCCATAATCGATGCCGACCGTCGTGTACTCTTTACCGATATCGATACTAGATTTTGCTTCTGTTTCGATGGGGCTTATCTCGCTTAGGGTTTTGACCAACTGAGTTTTTCCAGCACCTACTTCCCCAATAATTGCTAGCTTCTGATAATTCAATTTTTTACCTCATTCCTAAGAATTTTTTGATCGCACCATAAAATTTGTTAGGCTTTTTCTCAATTACGGTTTGCTCATGTATCGGTGCTGCCTCTGTAACACTCAATAAACCTAAACGATCAAACTCTCTGATAATCTGTGTGACTTGATGATGGCTGCCAAAATCACCACTGTCCGCTAGTGCATTAAACGAATAAGGCTTTTTAGTCAATTTGATACACAGGTTCATAATCATTTGCGGCTGGCTTTCATTGTTGAGATCAGGCCATGCCAGCAATCTTAAATCCTTACCTTCATAATATTTTTCAGGCACCGTATCAGATTTTTTTATATCAATAAACGGTTGAATACGTCTTTGTTGAGACTCATCAAAGCTGTTTAACACAGCGCTATTGTTCTCAATGAACGCATTAAAAAAGTTGCCTTGATCCACAAAATCAAACACGCTCACAGCCCAATTATGAAAGCTGCGTTTGATCACGCGTACATCCAAAAACACCCAAAGATCTTCATGTCTAGGATCAGAAGCTATCTTACTCATTAACTTGTCTACTTCAAGATAAGGGCCTTCTAGCACTTGCAGATACTGACCGTCACGGTAAGAGATGATACCCGTAATTTGCGATTTTGGATTATGCTTACGAGAGACGCTAACGATGTCTGATAACCCAGTAGGCATTCGAATAGTACGATCACTGATAGGCACTCTACTGACGTACGCAATACACTTCATTTTGCCACCACTTGATAAAACGGCTCACGCTCGTTAAGTTATTCCTACTGCCTATAAAATAATAATTCGCTATGTACAGTACGTACATAGCGAATTTGACCTTGTTGCCAGTCTTGTCTTATTTAAGGCGCGATAAGCAACAAGGAGAGTTTGATAAATCACTCATTTTTTGAACACGACCAACCGAATTATACTTCTAGTTTATTTTCTA
>Ga0208435_100563_pt1 | contig 10404 bp, 8 predicted proteins | sample 24_taG_FD_184097 | JGI IMG/M metagenome (GOLD analysis project Ga0208435, IMG submission 184097) | Marine viral communities from Cariaco Basin, Caribbean Sea - 24_WHOI_OMZ (SPAdes) (version 2) | ecosystem: Environmental > Aquatic > Marine > Oceanic | place: Caribbean Sea: Cariaco Basin | collected...
CCAACGTGCCAACTGACGCTAACGGTGCTGGAAATACTACGCCAGCAGTAACAGTAAGCGCGGTTGAAGCGTGCCCACGCTATTTACTCCAATCAATCAGCAACATTGATCGTAGTATCGATACGCCGAAATGGATGCAAGATGCGCTAGTCCAATCGGGACTGCGCTCGCATAACTTTTTGGTTGACGTGACCAACTACGTGTTGATGGAACTGGGCCAACCGCTACATGCGTTTGATGCTGATACCATTGAAGGCGATATCGTAGTACGTTTGGCGCAGCCTGCTGAGACCATTACTTTATTAAATGAGCAAACCATTACTCTAACGGGTGATGAGTTGGTCATTGCCGATGATAAAGGTGCATTGGCACTTGCCGGAATTATGGGCGGTCAGCGTAGTAGCGTTACTGATAACACGACCAATATTATCCTAGAAAGTGCCTTTTTTAATCCATTAGCGATCGCTGCACGCGCACGCCGTTTTGGTTTGCATACCGATGCCTCACAACGTTTTGAGCGTGGTGTCGATTTTGAATTGCCAGCGTTAGCACTAGCGCGTGCAGTTGATTTGATTACCAGTGTCACGAACTCGCAAGCTGGGCAAATAGTAAAAGTAGAAAATAGCAAGCACTTGCCAGCACGTACGCCGATTACGTTGCCAGTTACTAAAGTCCGTGAGGTCATTGGTATTGAGATTGAGCCAGCAGTGATGGTGCGTATTTTGACTCAATTAGGCTTTGAGGTAGAGCAGCAAGCAGATAAGCTGATTTGCACGCCGCCATCGTATCGTTTTGATATGAGTATCCGCGAGGACTTGATTGAAGAGATTGCCCGTATTTACGGTTATGATAATATTCCAAGCGTCTTGCCGCATTTGCAAGTCAGTATGGATTATGACGACACGGCGGACTTGACGCACGAGATGAAGCTCGCGCTAGTCGATAATGGCTATATGGAAGCCATTAGCTTTAGCTTTAGTGATGCAAAAATAGAAGCCTTGCTTGATGATAAAGCGCTGGGCGAAGTGTTGGCACTGGCCAATCCTATCTCTAGCGACTTGGCGGTGATGCGCCGTACTTTGCTATCAAGCTTATTGCCTTGTGTGCAATATAACCTCAATCGTCAGCAGCCGCGCGTGCGTTTCTTTGAAACGGGTTTAAGCTTTGTCGGTCAAAGTATTAGCGAGTTGGTACAAACGCCAAGTATTGCGTTGGTTGCTGTCGGCGATGTTTGGGATGAGCAAGCGTATCAAAACCGTGCGCTAGATTTTTATGATCTTAAGCATGATATTGAGCAGTTATTACCTGCGCAAATCGACAGTGCGCGTATCCGCTATGAGCGTAGTGCGCTTGCCTTCTTACATCCTGGTCAAAGTGCTAAGCTCTATATCGATGAGGTATACGTCGGTTGGTTGGGTCAACTCCATCCTAATACCGCTAAACAGCTAGACTTGCCAGCGACGTGGGTGGCGCAATTGTCACTGGCGCCATTATTAACCTTGGTACGTGAACAGCACGCTATCACCACACCAAGCAAATTCCCGCACGTACGCCGCGATATCGCCATCTTAGTCGATAGTGACATCAGCTTACAGACCTTGCAGGCGACGATTCGTGCCGCAGCTGATGAATTGCTGACAGATTTATGGTTATTTGATGTGTATGAAGGCGACAAAGTACCGACTGGTCAACGCTCTTTAGCATTCGCTTTAATATGGCAAGACAAAGCACAGACATTATCTGATGACGCAGTAAAAACGGCGACAGATAAAGTCGTGCAAGCGCTAACTGAACAGCACGCCGCTCAGTTGCGTGATAGCTAAAACCAAGATATAACCATCTAAAACGCTCTATGGCCTCTGCATAAATGAGGCTATGGCGTTTTGCTATTTATAAAAATGATTATCTGATAGAAATTTTCATCCTTAAAAAAGTTAAGTGGTTATTAATAAAGGATTTTCATGCAGACTTTATGAAAAAGATGACAAAAAACCTTTATAATAACTAACATTAATTCTCATACCGCTAAACCATGATATTCGACATCACGACATAGCATAGGAGTCGTACTGTGAGCACCTTAACCAAATCTGACATGATTGAGCATTTGATGAGTCATCTTAACCTGACACGCCAAGAAGGCCGCTGTTTGGTGGAGAATTTTTTTGACGAGTTGTCAGAGAGTTTGATTGATGGCAAAGAGGTCAAGCTGTCAGGCTTTGGCAACTTTGAGCTTAAAGATAAAAACAGCCGTCCCGGACGTAACCCGAAGACAGGGGAGCCCGTTGCCGTGTCAGCACGCCGCGTCGTCACCTTTAAAACAGGACAGAAGTTTCGCCAACAAGTGGATGAGCGCTTATTTGACTAATAATAATCTCGGCAGTAAGTGAAAATGATGGTTATCACAGTCTATTGAATATATTACTGTGATAACCATCATTTTTTATGTGGCGCTTTTATATCATACTACTTTTTATAAAACATAAATAGTAGACATAAAAAAAGAGAGCATAGGCTCTCTTTTTTACTGCAGTACTTTTATTATGAAAAATAAAAATTACTGAGCTGGTTCTTCAACAACAACTTCGTCAGCAGCGTCAACAGCTGGAGTTTCGCTAGCTACATCAACGCTAGTAGTAGTACCGTCTACAGGTACTTCAGCATCAACTTCGTCAGTAGCAGTAGCCGCTTGTGCATCAGCGATGTCAGCTTCAGCATCAGCTACAGCAGCGTCAGCTTCTGCAGGTACCGCTTCGCCTTCAGCAGCAGCTTCGTTTAGTTCTTCAGAAGCGTCTTGCACTTCTTCTTGCGCGTCAGATAAATCTTCAGCAGCGTTTTCTTTGTTGCTATCACAGGCAGTAAGGCCCATAGTTGCAGTCATGATACCAGCTAGAGCAAGTAATTTAAGTTTCATAGGGTTTCTCCGGAAAAATGAAATGATCAGTAGCAGCAAAAAAGGTTGAATATCCGAGATGTCCCAGAATTCAACTAGTATTAATTACAGCTACTCAGCTTTCACGCATTCTATATGATTTCTTTCTGCATGGAAAGAGGTTGTACAATTAAGTAACAATAAAATTGTAAACCGACTTTTAACTTGCTCATTTAATATACTTTTTAATACAACAAGCCAAATTAATCGACGTATAATCAATGACATCAGGACGTTTTAGCACTTTTTTGATAAAAGGATTTTTTTTATGATTTTAAGCGTATTTTGAGATTATCGATAGGCTATTTATCAATAAAATTACATTAAAATAAAGCAAAAATATAGAAGCGATTATGGTTGAAAGCTAGAATATAAAATCAACGGAATGAGTCATATATCTTATAACGTTAATAATCAAATAATAGGGTTTACTACGATAGTGATAGGCATGCTATTGGATTTTTAGGAGAAACATTATGAAGTGGCAAGACAGACGTGGCAGTTCGAATGTGCGCACCACCAGTGGCGGCGGCAAAATGATTGGTGGCGGTATCGGCGGTATTATCATTGCTGGTATTTTATGGCTGGTGTTTGGGGTTAATCCGATGACCGCCTTGCAAACGGGGCAAGTGATTACGGGTGGCGGCAATACTTCTACCCAACCTGCCACTAGTGATGACCGTGATACCCGCTTTGTAAAAGTCGTATTGGCGGATACAGAGGAAGTTTGGCATCAGATATTTAACGAGGCAGGGAGCACTTATAAAGAGCCGTCATTGATTTTATTTAATGGACAGGTCACCTCAGCTTGCGGCAGTGCCAGCGCCGCCACAGGGCCTTTTTATTGCCCAGGCGATCAGACGGTATATTTGGATACGTCGTTTTTTGTAGAGATGCGTCAAAGTTTGGGTATTACTGGCGATGAACAAGGTTCAGGCGATAGTGAAAATCAAGGTAAAGCGGGAGACTTTGCGCAAGCCTATGTCATCTCTCATGAGGTCGGTCACCACGTGCAGACTTTGCTTGGTATTACTCAGCAAGTCAATGAAGCCAGTCGCCAAGTGACACGCGCGCAGGCTAACAAACTGTCTGTCATGCAAGAGTTACAAGCCGATTGTTTTGCAGGCGTGTGGGCGCAGCGCAATCAAGAGCGCGTACAGTTCTTGGAAGCGGGCGATATTGATGAAGCCATCAATGCCGCTGGTCAAATTGGTGATGATCGTTTAGCACGTGCCGGCGGCGGCGCTGTGGTACCCGATAATTTTACTCATGGCACCAGTCAACAGCGCGTGCAGTGGTTTACCCGTGGTTTAGAGAGCGGTAATGTGCAAGCGTGCGATACTTTTAGCGGCGCGTTATAGAGTTCGTTTTGTGTTATAAAAATATTTGGGTATTGCTTACCCTATAAACGTAAAAAAGCCTGCAAATCCATTGCAGGCTTTTTTCTTGCTAACTTTTTAATAGTCAGCTATCTTTTTTCAATACTCATGTAATCTATCATCTTAATTAAGATAATGATTTAATCATAGCTAACGAATAGTGATTAACGAGTTTGGTCAAGGATATAAGCACCTGCGCCGCCAATGGCTGCGCCACCAATTGCACCGCGAGCGATGTCTTTACTGTTGCCGCCACTTTTAAGTAGAGCACCAGCAGCTGCACCAGCAGTAGCGCCTTTAGCAGTGTTGCTCAAGCCACTGTTGTAACCATAACCATTGTTAGCACAACCGCCCATCATCAAAGCTGAGCTTGCAATCGCAGTTAGTGCAAAAGTTTTAGCAAATTTCATGGTATCACCTATTAAGTCATCAAGTTTGAAATCCAATATACAGGATGTATCTAAATATGTCTGTACTACTTTTAATAATAGCTTGTTTGTCTCTATCAAGCCGTAGTAGAAACGCTAAGCTTTGCAAATATACGGTAAATTATGTTACTTCGCTGTATCATTGGTAGGGGTTTTGCTTATAGTTATTGTATTTATAATGATAGTCCGCTAACTGTTTTTTGCAATTACGTAATTGCAAAACTAGAAAGACCACATAAAGTGGCCTTTTTTAATCTAGCAGTCGAGCTAACGGTCTAGTTTTGTGACTTACGTTTCATTTGCTCAAAGAATTCATCGTTAGTTTTGGCTTCTTTTAAACGATCAAGCAAAAACTCAGTCGCTTGGACACCATCCATCGGTTGTAACAGTTTACGCAATATCCAAACTTTACGTAGTTTATCTTCATCAAGTAGGCGCTCTTCGCGGCGGGTGCCAGATTTTTTGATATTAATCGCAGGGAAGACGCGTTTTTCGGCTAAGTCACGCTCAAGGGTGATTTCTTGGTTACCCGTGCCTTTAAACTCTTCAAAGATAACACTGTCCATTTTACTACCGGTATCAATCAAGGCACTGGCAATAATGGTTAAGCTGCCGCCTTCTTCGACGTTACGCGCCGCGCCAAAAAAGCGTTTTGGACGTTCTAGCGCGTTGGCATCCAAACCACCGGTCAATACTTTACCCGATGATGGAATAACGGTGTTGTAAGCACGGGCAAGACGGGTGATAGAATCAAGCAAAATGACCACGTCTTGCTTATGTTCGACCAAACGTTTGGCTTTTTCGATGACCATTTCGGCGACTTGAACATGACGCTGCGGTGGCTCATCAAAGGTTGAGGCAACGACTTCGCCGCGCACGGTGCGCTCCATTTCGGTTACTTCTTCTGGACGCTCATCAATGAGCAAGACGATAAGGTAGCATTCAGGATTATTACGGGTGATAGACTGAGCAATAGATTGCAAGAGCATGGTTTTACCGGCTTTTGGCGGTGCAACGATAATCGAGCGCTGTCCTTTACCAATCGGGGCAATCAGGTCGATGATACGACCAGTCAAATCTTCAGTGGTGCCATTACCAAGCTCTAGCTTTAATTGCTCAGTTGGAAATAATGGCGTTAAGTTCTCAAAAATCAGCTTATGACGCGAGCGATCTGGGGTATCAAAGTTGATTTCGCCAACCTTTAGTAGCGCGAAATAACGCTCAGAATCCTTTGGCGGACGAATTGTGCCCGCGATACTGTCGCCCGTCTTGAGACTAAAACGGCGAATTTGGCTGGGGCTGACATATATGTCGTCAGGACCTGCTAAATAAGAGCCCTCTGATGAGCGTAAAAAGCCAAAACCATCAGGAAGTACCTCAAGCACGCCGTCGCCGTAGATGGCTTCGCCGTTACGGGCATGGGTTTTTAAGATAGCAAAGATAATGTCTTGTTTACGGCTACGCGCCATATTATCAAGGCCCATTTCTTTGGCGATGGCCAGTAGCTCAGCGATTGATTTTTTCTTTAGTTCAGTAAGATTCATAGATAGGTCATTAGCAGTTGATCAGATGAGAGATGCCATTATCAGCACAAATCACGACAAGGGTTAAACAAAGGGTGTAGGGCGATAGAGGGTATATACACAGGGCTTGGGGCTTATGTAGGATTTGTTTGTTTTACGTGCCAGCTTATAAACGCCTTGCAAGACAGTCAGGCAGGTTTATAAAAAGTGAAGATAAAGAAGTCTACATAAGAGTCTGCGTCAAAAACTCAATATCAGTAATTGTGTTTAGTCATTGCGTTCAGTAGTGGTGTTTTATAATGACGATTGTGTTTTTGTTGATAAACACGAGGAGAATAGCGACAAGACACTTAGGAAAATGATTAGTTTTCTCTTGTCAGCAGACTATACGGCGTTCAAGACAGCCTTGTCAATAATTTTTGCCAAAAAAGCTATAATATCCAGCTTTTTGCTCAGAAAAGCAGCAAAAAAGCCATTAGCTCAAAAAGATAATGGCTTTTTCAATACGAACTTTATAAACAGCATAGCGCATTTTTTAGAATCGCTATTTTTAACAAACGCCTTTTAGCGATTATTAATTGGCATTTATTAATCGTACTTATAGATGTTTATCTAATACTTTAGCAAGTTCAGCTTTTGGCTGTAAGCCCATGACTGAATCGACTTTTTCGCCATCTTTAAAGACAAATAGCGTTGGGATGTTGCGGATACCAAAACGGCTCGCTGCTTGCGGGTTGTTATCGACGTCGACTTTAACGATTTTAACTTTACCTTGGTACTCGCTCGCCAAATCTTCTAAAATAGGCGCGATGGCTTTACAAGGACCACACCAAGTTGCCCAAAAGTCTACTAGCACTGGCATATCAGATTGTAGGACGTCTTGGTCGAAGTTTGCATCAGTGGTATTAACAATAAGGTCTGACATAATTTATCTCTCTTGTTTTATTATTTCTATCACCAGTCATCATACAATACGGCTGTCATATTCGAGCGATGAGTGGTTAAAGAATGGTTGGGAGGTGGTGAAAATCTGCCATTATATTAACATGTTTGCTCAAAGTTGACAGATGCAGGCGGGTTAAAATGTTTAACAATTACTATTAGCACAATAAATCGACACATAATGACACAGGTTATGTTTTATCTGTCACCCTAATCTCGTGCGGGCATTATTCTACATCTAGCATGTTTACCGTGTAGCGCCGTTAATATTTCTAAACCCTGATATCATTTATAGCCTTATTAGAATAATCTATTTTTAAACCACCAACCTTTTGATACAAGTAGCCCATTTTTATGCCTTTTACCGATGAAGCAATAGATGCCTTAAACGCTCAAGAAAATGCCTATCCTCTTGCGTTTTTTCAAAAATTTGCCCAAGACATTACCGTCTATGAAGACGATGACATTTGGGTTGTTGATAAGCCCGCCGGACTGTTAAGCGTCGATGGTAAAAGCCTTAAGGTGAGTTTGTTGGCACGACTCGAGCGCGCCAATCCGGCGGTAAAGTTGATCCATCGTCTAGATATGGATACTTCAGGGCTACTAATTTTTGCCAAAAATGCCGCCGCGCAAAGTCACATTAGTAAGCAATTCATCGACCGGTTGCCGCAAAAAAGCTATCAAGCGCGCGTCTTTGGTCGGTGGCAAAACGTCGGTGCCAAAGGCGAGATATCAGTGCCGGTACGCTATGAGCCTACGACCAAACCACGGCATATCGTTGACCATAATTGGTCAAAGCATGCATTGACACTGTATGAGGTGTTGGCGCATGAAGAATGCAACGGTCAAGCCGTTACTCGCGTGCTGTTAAAGCCCGTGACCGGTCGTAGTCATCAGCTGCGCGTGCATATGGTGCACGTCGGTCATGTGATGATTGGCGACCCAATTTATGCCGAAGGTAACGCCTTAACGATTGCGCCGAGGCTTAATTTACATGCTCAGCAATTGCGCCTTAAACATCCGACCCTTGGTGCGTGGATGGATTGGGAAAGTCCATGCCCTTTTTAGTAACTCCTTTCTAATAAGCTATTTTTAAATCAATCATGCAAAAACAAGGATCGTATTATGCTTGATGTAACAGCCGCCAAACAGGCACTTAAGCAGCGCTTTAAACCTAAAGCGTGGTCATCCGCCTCAAATATCCCCGTCGATTGTGAAGTACTTATCATCGGCGCTGGTATTGCCGGTATCGGTATGGCATGTCGATTGCAGCAGCAAAAGCATAAAGCGCTGTTTGGGCAAAAAAGCTCGAGTCGCTTAAAACAGCGAGCAACAAGAAAGCGGCAAAAAACTAGCCAGCGCTTTATGGTATTAGAAAAACGCGCGGATTTGGGCGGTACGTGGGATTTGTTTACGTATCCTGGTATTCGTTCCGACTCTGATGCTTTGACCTTTGGCTATAGCTTTCGTCCGTGGTTGAACCATCGAGTATTGGCAAAAGGCGGCGATATTAAAAACTATATTGCTGATACGGCGCGCGATTTTGGTATCACTGAACATATCCGCTATCAGCATGAGGTGCAGCAACTGTCTTGGTCAAGCCATAACCAACAGTGGACGGCAACGGTAAAAAACCATGTAAGTGGCGAGGTATTTGCCTTAACGGCAAAGTTTGTCGTCGGTGCTACAGGCTACTATGATTATGAGCAAGGTTATCGTCCTATTTTTGAAAACGAAGCAGATTTCCAAGGTGAAATCATTCATCCGCAGCATTGGCAAAATGTGAATTATGACGATAAAAAAGTCGTCATAATTGGTAGTGGGGCGACGGCGATGACGCTATTGCCTGCCATGGTCGATGAAGCGGGCGAGCAATGCGCGCAGCACGTTACTATGCTACAACGCTCGCCGACCTATGTAGCAAGTGTACCGGGCGATGATTATGCGCTTGATTGGCTGGCAGGTAAATTTTCGCCGTTATCAAAAACGCAAGCTTATAAGCTACTGCGCGCGCGTAATGTGTTGATGCAACAAGGGACGTATCGAGCAGCGGTTTTTGCGCCGAAGGTGATAAAAGCCTTATTAAAACGTGGCGTTAAAACCGAGTTAAAGGGCAGCGGAGTTGATATTGCGCATTTTATGCCTACTTATAATCCGTGGGATGAGCGACTTTGTGCTGTGCCAGACAGCGATTTGTTTAAGGCATTACATGGCAAGCGCGCTGCCGTCGTGACTGATCAAATCAGCCACTTTACCAAAACTGGCATCATGCTTGACTCTGGCAAACACCTTGACGCTGATATTGTTGTGACCGCAACGGGGCTAAAGCTGCAAATGCTTGGCGGCGCGAAACTATATATCGATGGACAGGCAATTGATATTGGCAAACGCATGACGTATAAGGCGGTGATGGTTGAAGGCGTGCCAAATATGGTGGCGCTATTTGGTTATACCAATGCGTCGTGGACGCTCAAAATCGATTTGGCTTGTCAGTATGTGCTGCGGCTTCTCAACCATATGCATAAGCACGGTTATCAGGTGGCAGTGTCACAAGCAAAAACTGCGCATAGCGAGGCGCATGCGCAGCCAGATACGGTCATGGGCGCGCTATCGGCAGGCTATGTGCAGCGCGCGCAACACCAATTACCGAAACAAGGCGATATTTATCCTTGGCGGGTCACCAATAATTATCTGAGTGACCGCGTGATGCTTAAATACCGCAAAATAAAGGACGATTGGTTAAATTTTAGTCGTTAAGTGTTATTAGTGGTTGTCTTCTCATGCTTATCGATAAATTCTGAGACTTGTTTGCTTAAGATTTGCCACAAGGTTTCTTGCGCGCTTTTACTGCCCCAGGCGTTATGCGGACTAAATATCACCCGCGGATGCTTAGCAAGGGTTAATAAAGGGTCGTCTTTGACAATCGGCTCTTGCTCAAATACATCGGTGGCATAACCAATAATTTGCTCGTTATTAATGGCATCGGTCAGCGCTTGGCTATCGACAATACCGCCACGAGCGACATTGACAATCAGTGGCTGTTTAGCCATTTTCGCTAAGGTGTCTTTATTAATTAAGTGCTTGGTTTGCTCATTTAATGGGCAATGTAAGCTCAGTACATCAGACTGCGCCAGTACCTCATCGAACGCCGTATAATCCTCATTACGCGGCGTACGTCCTTGATGCTCCGCCCACAATAC
>Ga0208435_100564_pt1 | contig 10402 bp, 7 predicted proteins | sample 24_taG_FD_184097 | JGI IMG/M metagenome (GOLD analysis project Ga0208435, IMG submission 184097) | Marine viral communities from Cariaco Basin, Caribbean Sea - 24_WHOI_OMZ (SPAdes) (version 2) | ecosystem: Environmental > Aquatic > Marine > Oceanic | place: Caribbean Sea: Cariaco Basin | collected...
TAGATAGCGACGGATTTTTTAGATGACCATCCTTTTAGTCCAAGTTTACATGTTGGACAAAACAGCGTAGGCGATAAAACCAATGCGCAGAGCGCCAAACAGGATAAATTAGACTTTGCCAATAAAACGACCGCTGAAAAGGTAGATATTCTCAGCCGCGATATGGAAAATCGTCTCGAAGAATTGCAGGTCTATCAGCTAACGAGCGCCAATCGACATGTGCGCATCAATGAGCAGCTTAAAGAGATAAAAGAGCAGTGGTATCAAGATTTAAAGCCAGCGTTATTGGCGCAAGATAAGCAAGGGTTTTATAGCGTCTCGTCGCGTTATATCGAAGATGTCAATGACTTCGTCGGTGAGCTGCAATACCGAAACGAGCAGCGCCAGACATGGCAACAAAACTTACAAATCCTCTCATTGCTGCTTATCGCTATTATCGTATTAATCGGCATGCGCCGTTTGCAAAAATCGGTACTGCTGCCCATTCAGCAATTGATTAAAGCCAATAACCAATTCAAACGAGGGCAGACTCAGACGCGTGTGTGCATCAAGGGCTACCGAGAATTTGAAGTATTGGGCAGCTCATTTAATGACATGGCGGGCACGATTGAAACCTATCAGCGCTCGCTTGAGAGTGAAGTACAAATAAAAACTCAGCATTTGGTCAAAGCCAATCAAGTGCTATCGCTGTTTTATGACTTTTCAAAATCGCTGACCACCAGCCAAGTGAGCTTATACCAGCTCGATGACTTGATTGCAGACTTTAGCAAGGCGCTGCCGCATTTAGAATTTACCTTATGTATTCAAAATAAATATATCACCAATAAAAATGCTATCGTGCTGCACGGCGAAAAAATGAAAGAGCTGTGCAAAAAGCTGAGCTGTGAAAGCTGTGGCATTAAAAATGGCGAACATACCAAGTCTTATCCTATCGTCCATCAACAAGAAACCTTTGGGGAATTACGCGTACGTCCAAAGTCGACGCTGGTGATGAATCGCTCTTTTGTCACGGATGGCGACGATAATGCTGATAATCATAGCAATATAACACCAGAACAGCGTATTCAAATGACCGAAGCGGGCAGCATTTTCCCGTTTGTCAGTGCCGAGTTGGATGCGCAAAATGACGAGCTGATTGTGGCGCTGACCAATTTAATCAGTACCGCCTTATCACTGCGCAAACAAAGACAGCAAGAGCATCAGCTGATTTTGTTTGAAGAGCGCTCAACCATTGCCAGAGAGTTGCATGACTCCTTGGCGCAGTCGTTATCTTATTTAAAAATCCAAGTCAGCGTCCTTGAGCGACATCTAAAAAATGCGGGTAGCGAGCCAGTACAAGCGCCTGTCTATCAAAACATTGAGCAGATAAAAATAGGTTTGGGTTCCGCTTATCAGCAGCTAAGAGACTTGTTGGTGACGTTCCGCTTGACCATTGATAATGATAATTTTGATGAAGCACTACGTGATGCTGCCAGTGAGTTTGCCTCCAAGGGCGATTTTAATATGACCGTGCACAATCGAATTATGACGCTCAATTTAAGCGCCACTGAACAGATAGATTTGATACAGATTGCCAGAGAAGCGCTATCGAATATCAGCCGTCATGCCAAAGCAAAAAATGTAGAGATTCAATTGGCGTATGAGGACGGTGATAAATATATCGTCATGAGTATCATCGATGATGGTGTTGGCATGTCAGGAAGTGTCGATCAAACCCAACACCACGGCCTCATCATTATGAAAGAGCGCGCCCATAACATCGGCGGTGAGCTTATTGTCACAGACAATCAACCGCAGGGTACCATCGTCACGGTTAGATTTGCACCCAACTTCTTTGATGAAAAAAATACCCAAGACGCTTATTTATAATCGAATAAAATTACTCTTTTAGATAATAGATTTATCATTTTCGCTGTTTTTACTTTGCCATTTTTTGATTTTTTAAGCAGTTTTTTTTGAGTAAGAGAGTTTTTGTACCATTTTTTCTAATTTGTGAGTATGTTATGAGCACTAAAGTTTATACCAGCACGTCGCCTGCGCGCCTACTATTGGTCGATGACCATCCGATGTTACGCCGCGGTATCTCTGAACTACTAAGCCTTGAGGACGATGTCGAAGTCGTTGGCGAAGCCAGCAACGGTCAAGAATCATTGGCATTTTTAGAAAATAACGACGTGGATTTGGTGATACTTGATCATAAAATGCCGGTACTGACCGGTATCGAAACTTTACGCGAAATAAAAGCCAGAAATATCAATACCAAGACCGTATTGTTCACGGTTTCAGATAGCGGTGAGGACGTCCAAGAGGCATTAAAATTGGGCGTCGATGGTTACTTATTAAAGGATATGGAGCCTGAGCTGATTATCATTGATATCAGAAAAATCCTGCGCGGCGAGCTGGTCATCAGTCCAAACCTTGCATCGATACTTGCCCAAACCTTGCGCACACCCAGTATCGAAGATATCGCCAGTAATTTGACCAGCCGAGAGCTGCAAGTGATTCAGATGATTGCTGAAGGGCTGAGTAATAAAATGATTGCCAATAATTTGGATATTGCCGAGTCGACAGTAAAAGTCCATGTCAAACATATCCTCAATAAAACGGGTCTGCGCACGCGTGTAGAAGCGGCGGTGTGGACGGTCAATCATTTATCTAAATAAAGAAAGCTTTAAGCGTGACTTCCTTATCCATTACTTCCTTGTTCATTAAAAACTTATGGATTTGCGTGTATGATGGTTATTGTTTATAAAGCTGCCTAGCAGTATAAACTCAACATGTAGAGAATTGAGAGGCGCTACAAAACCGAATACCTGCTGTAAGGATTTATGATGACATCTAACTTATTTGATCAAAAAACCGTTCATGCGACTGCTGAGGTCACTATTTGTAAAGACAGTGATTTGCGCGCCCTGACCGATAACTTACGGCAAGCGCATGATGTGATAAAAAATGACGCAGGGGAGTGGGTGTTACTACGCCATGCTGATGTGGTGGCGGCGGCTTTAGATGATAAGCGTTTTTCTAGTCAGGTGTCGCGTTTTTTGCAAGTACCCAATGGTTTGGACGGCGCAGAGCACGAGCATTTCAGGACGCTGATTGATAGCTACCTTAGTAAAGAAGCGCTAATGCCTTATGTCCCTGTGTTTAAAAAGGTCGCAACCGAATTAATGAGTGAGCTACCAAAAGGTAAAATGCTCAATGCAGTCGATGATATCGGCGCGGTATTTGCGGTCCGCGCGCAGTGCGCGTGGCTTGGCTGGCCTACTGAATTAGAACCGAAACTTTTACAGTGGATGCGCAATAATCACAGCGCTACTCGCTCAAAAGACGACGTAAAAATGGCAAAAGTCGCGCAAGACTTCGATGATATTATCCGCTCGGTGTTACAGCCGTACCGCAATACTGACGAAGTGGCTGGCATGTTTAAAGCGAGCACTGCTGAAAATAACACTGCTGGAAACAACATCGCTAAAAATAATATCGCTAAAAACAGCCTTGATATGAATAGCGTCACCGCTCAATTGTGCCGTGAGCGCATCGATGGGCGGGAGCTGAGCGAAGCCGAACTGGTGTCTATTTTGCGTAATTGGACTGGCGGCGATTTGGGGTCTATCGCTTTGTGTGTCGGCGTTATCATCGCTCATATTGTCAAGCATCCTGAGCAAGTAAATTTCTGGTCGCAGGCTACTGATAGCGAACTTGAGACTATTATCGACGAGGTATTACGAATTGATGATCCTTTCGTCTCAAACCGCCGTATCACTACGTGTCCCGTCTCTATTGGCGCGCATAAGCTACCTAAAGGCGCGCGTGTACAATTAAACTGGACATCAGCCAATCGCGACGAAGCGGTGTTTGGTGATAACAGTTTCGACCCTCAAAAGCATGCCGCTGCTAACGTGGTTTATGGTATTGGCAAGCACGTCTGCCCAGGGCGCCTGCTTGCTACTTGGCAGCTTAGAATTGCTACTCAAGCACTATTAGCCCATTTCACAGATATCACCTTAGCGGCGGGTTTTTCTTTGGAGCGTGAGCAGCCGCCCTTAGGTGGTTACAGTCATGTACCTGTGGTGTTAGGCTAGAGTAAATTGCGATAAGTGTAGCGTGCATTAAAAACCCACTTAACGTTTGCTAAGTGGGTTTTTGTTTTCGATAAAAAGCTATTATGAATAACTAACCTTGTTCTGCAGCAATCTGACGATCGACAGAGGACATTTTATATTCATCACCAAAGGCATCTTCCGGTTCTGCTAACCAAAAATAACACACAATCCAGGCGACAAACGCGCCAACTGCGATGATATAAAAGAACTGATTGGGCTCTACAAAGGTATAAATGAATAAGTAGAATACCGCGCCCACGTTCCCATAAGCGCCTGCCATACCTGATATCTGACCGGTCAGACGACGTTTAATCGAGGGAATGATACCAAAGGTCGCGCCTTCGGCTCCTTGTACAAATACCGAGCACAAAATGGTAAACACCACGGCGATAAATAGCGGCCACTTGGCATTAAGCACGCCCATCAGCACAAAACCAATACCGATACCAAACATATAAACCAACATCACCAAACGGCGATTACCGATTTTGTCGGAGATATAGCCGCCAAGTGGCCGCGCCCATAAGTTAACAAAGGCAAAGGTAGAGGCAATCAAACCAGCAGCCGTTGGATCAAGTTTCCAAGTCGCGGCAAAGAACATCGGCAGCATAGAAACCACCGCCAGTTCTGCGCCAAAATTAGCAAAATAGCTGACGTTTAGCGCCGCCACTGATTTAAAGGGATATTTATCATCTTCTGGAATACCGGCTTTAATCACAGGTACATTGACGCTAATGGCTTTATAAATTTGGTAAATGACCATCACTATAATGACGCTGTAACAAATAATCCCGCCAGTAGCACTTAAAAAGCCCATCGCTTGCGTACGATACACCAGCAGCGATAAGACGCCATATAAAGGAATGATAAATAAGCAATATAACCATAAATCCTTCCACGTTGATACTTCTAACGCGCCCGCTTTACGAGATTTTTTATGGGTACCAACTTCTGGCCCGTCGGTGATTAAAAACCAATAGGCCACGCCGTATAAGGCCATCAATAAGCCTGATAGCGCAATTGCCCAGCGCCAGCCATCGTCACCGCCAAAGAACTGCAAAGCAACGGTTGGAATGGTAATCGCCGCCGCCGCTGAACCAAAATTGCCCCAACCGGCATAAAAACCTTCGGCAAAACCGATGTCTTTTGGCTTAAACCATAAGGTGGTCATATGAATACCGACGACGAAACCGGCACCGACGATCGACATAAATAAGCGCGAAACGAATAGCTGGGTTGCCGAGTTGCCAAACGCAAAAAACCACGTCGGTATCGCCATTACGACCATCAGGATAGAAAACACGCGCCGCGGACCAAAACGGTCCAATGCCATGCCAACGATAACCCGCCCAGGAATCGTTAGCGCGACGTTGGCGATTAAAAATAATTTGATATGGTCAGGGGTCAGATAGCTTTCTGTCTGTAGCATCGACGTTGCCAGCGGTGCCATATTAAACCAGACATAAAAGGTGAGGAAAAAAGCAATCCACGTATAGTGCAGCGCCCTGATATCACGGCGCTCAAGCTCAAGTAATTCTTTGGCATGCATAATAATGTCCCCATTATAAATTCTGATGCTGATAATGGATACAAAATAGCAATAATGGGGCAGCATCACCATTGAGCGAAAGCAGTATAGGGCGTAGTTTGTATACTACTTATGGACAGGACGACCGTTAATGAGGCGGCGATGGCATTTAAGGTGTTACATTTTTATAGATAGTCAAAACATACAAAGCTAGTAAAAGCTTTTAAAAGGTGCTATTTTATATTAATGATAATTATTCTCAATTGCAGACTTAACTGCATATTGGTTTTAAGGCAGATTGAGATAAAAATCTATACTCAGCAAACCAGCTAAGGAGTTATCATGAGTTTTGATACCCAAACCAATCCTAATCCCGTCATTCCAAGCCATTGGAAAATCAAACGTTCGACACACTTCTTCACCAAAGATAAAGTACCCAATGCGTTATTGACCCATCACAATACGGCTGAGGGCGTTTATGGCCAAATCTGCGTCATGCAAGGTACGGTGACTTTTTATGGTTTCGCTGACGAAGCGGCCACTGAACCAGAAAAAACAGTCGTTATCAAAGCCGGACAGTTTGCAGTCAGTCCACCGCAATATTGGCACCGCGTAGAGTTAAGCGATGATGCTCAGTTTAATATCAACTTTTGGACAGAAGGCGACACTGGCAATAAATCGATGTTTAACAGCTCGAAAATCCATAGTAAACCTATCGAAAAGTTATTTGATAAACCAGAGGAATCTTAATATCCAGCGTTATAACCAACTAGCGTTATTGGGCTATTACAAGCGCTTTTGTCGTGGCACAATAACGTTAAGTGTTTATATGATGAATATCTACCTCTAGGAATCGAGTATGTCACCTTTTAGTAATCCGTCTACCCATAAAAATACGAGCAGCTATATCTGTACTGGGCCAAAAGATTGCCGAGCTGTTATCAAATCAATGTCTCATACCAAGACGTGGTTGTTTGTGCCAGCAACGCGCATAGATCGGGTAGAAAAAGCCTTTGCTAGCGGGGCAGATGCAGTGATTGTTGATTTAGAGGATGCGGTTGCACAAGCAGACAAAGCCCAAGCTCGTGCGGCGTTGAAAGACTACTATATTGCTCAGCATGAGGCAAAAAGCTATCGCCCGATTTGGCTACGTATCAATCAAGCAAGTAGTGCTGAATTTGCCAAAGATTTGGCGCTATGTCAGCAGTTGCCAAAGCTGGCAGGCGTCCTATTAGCAAAAGCTGAGCAGGCAGCAGATATAGAGAAAGTTAACCAAGAAACGGGTCTGCCGGTGATTGCGGTGATAGAAAATGCTATTGGTTTATATCGTGCCGATGAGATAGCAAAAGCGCGCGGAATGGTGGCATTTAGCTACGGTTTTTTAGACTTATGCAATGATTTACAGGTACAGGTGGGCACAGCATCAGCCGATATCATCGCCAATCAAATTCGTTACCAGCTTATCTTAACCTCAAAAGTCCATCAATTGCTCGCACCGATTGATAGCGTGTATGCGGACTTTAATAACAGCGCGGGGCTACATAAGCGTGTGCAACTATGGTCACAGATGGGTATGTCGGGCATGCTTTGTATCCATCCTAAGCAAGTTAATGTCGTTAAAAAGGCACTGCAACCAACTGAGAGCGAGATTGAATTTGCGCAGCGAGTAGTCGCAGAATACGAACGCAGTGGGCAAGCCGTCTTTAAGATAGACGGTAATATGGTCGATGCGCCGGTGATTGAGCGCAGTCATCAGCTACTATTAAATCGTCTGAGTAATTAATAAATGTTCCTAATAAAAGTCCAGATAACTTTATTTATCTGGTTTTTTTATGTTTTTGCATTAGGTATAAGTTATTTGCTACTCGAGTTTCTATCTCTAAATTTGGTTATAAATGAAGGACTTCACTCGTGATTTGATAAAAGTGAACCGCGCAGTTTATAAGAAACATAAGAATAAGCGAAAATAACTCTTAACATTCATATGAAATGAATGTTAAAATGTTTCCAATTTGATGCTAGATGTAAATATACATCAAATAGGTCTAGCGCATGAAGCGATAAAATCTATCCATTAACCGTCATATCATCAAAGATTTAAGCCTTCAATCCCAGCTTTGATTGTGCTTTATTCTTAATCCCAAGACTAAAGCGCAACTCAGGTAGCAGGCTTAACGGTTATAAGATGATTGATAGATTTATCGTAACAGGCAGCGGTATTAATCATTTATGGAATTATAATTGCGCTTATAAAAATTCATTTAAAATGAATGTTAAGCGTTCAGTTTATCTATCTAGCCAGTAGGAGCAAGATATGGGCGAATATAAAAAGTATTGGTGGGGCTTAATCGCCGTCCTCGTCATTACCTTTACCTTTTTAGGTTGGGGCGGCGTGGAAGTCTATCGTACCGCACCTCCTATCCCTGATCAGTATATTGATAGCAGCGGAAAGGCATTAATCACAGAAGAAGATATTTTAGATGGTCAATCTGCTTGGCAGCGCACGGGAGGACAGCAGCTTGGCTCGATACTTGGACATGGTGCCTATCAAGCGCCTGACTGGACCGCAGATTGGTTACACAGAGAGCTTGTGGCGTGGTTAGATATCCGGGCGCAAGAGTTATATGGGCATGATTTTGCCGCGGCAACGGATGATCAAAAAGCGGTACTTAGCGCGCAATTGAAAAAAGAATATCGTGGCAGCAATACCAATTCTAACAATCAAGTGGTATTGTCAGATACGCGTATCGCCGCTATTAATGAAGTCGCGCCTTACTATATCGGTCTCTACGGTAATGAGCCTTCATTGCAAAAGTCGCGTGAAAATTTTGCCATGAAAAACAATACTTTGGCAGATATTGAAGACAGACAAAAACTCACCAACTTTTTCTTTTGGACCACTTGGGTTGCGTCTACCAACCGTCCAGGTACTGATGCAACATATACCAATAACTGGCCGCATGAGCCTTTAATTGATAACGTCCCAACCTCTGAAAATATCATGTGGTCTATCGCCAGTGTGGTGTTCTTAATCGCTGGGGTTGGCTTCCTTATCTGGGGCTGGTCGTTCTTACGTAAAGAAGAAGACGTCAAAGAAGCAACGGCAAGTGCTGACCCATTAACTAAAGTGGCGTTAACACCGTCACAAAAAGCCTTGGCAAAATACGGTGTACTAGTCGTTGCTCTATTGGTATTCCAAGTATTTATCGGCGGTTTCGTCGCGCACTATACCGTTGAAGGGCAAGAGTTTTATGGTATCGCCGTCGCCGATTACTTCCCGTACTCCTTGGTACGTACGTGGCATATTCAGGCAGCACTATTTTGGATTGCTACTGCTTTCTTGATGGCAGGCTTGTACTTAACGCCACTTATCAATGGCGGTAAAGATCCTAAATACCAAAAATTGGGCGTAGACATCCTTTGGGTGGCATTAATACTCGTGGTTGTGGGCTCATTTGTTAGTCAGTACTTTGCGATTGCCGGTATTATGCCTGCAAAATACAACTTCTGGTTTGGTCATCAAGGCTATGAATTCATTGACCTTGGTCGCTTCTGGCAGATTTTAAAATGGGTTGGTATCTTATTCTGGTTAGTATTGATGACCCGTGGCTGTTTACCGGCGCTTAGAAGGAAAGAGGGCGGTGATAAAAACTTGTTGGCCATCTTCTTTGCATCAGTCGTTTGCGTCGGTTTATTCTACGGTGCAGGCTTGTTCTACGGCGAGCGTACCCACTTAACCATCATGGAATACTGGCGCTGGTGGGTGGTACATTTATGGGTAGAAGGCTTCTTTGAAGTATTCGCCACCGTCTCACTCGCATTCATTTTCTACAACTTAGGCTTGGTCAACAAAAAAATCGCCACCGGTTCTGCCATCGCTTCAGCAGCCCTATTTATGCTTGGCGGTGTGCCAGGTACGTTCCACCATTTATATTTCTCAGGTACAACCACGCCAGTCATGGCAATCGGCGCGTCATTTAGTGCTTTAGAAGTGGTACCTTTGGTGGTATTAGGCTACGAAGGTTATGAGCATTGGTCTATGCAGCGTCAAGCGCCATGGATGAATAAACTCAAATGGCCTATCATGTGTTTCGTTGCGGTCGCGTTCTGGAATATGTTAGGTGCAGGGGTGTTCGGCTTTATGATTAACCCACCAGTCTCATTGTTCTATTTACAAGGGTTAAATACTACCGCCACTCACTCACATGCTGCACTGTTTGGGGTCTATGGCTTTTTAGCAATCGGCTTTGTATTACTGGTCATGCGCTATATCCGTCCTGATTATGTGTTTAGTGAAAATCTTATCAAAACTGGTTTTTGGGCGCTAAATGCAGGCTTGGTATTGATGATTGTCACTAGCTTATTACCGATTGGTATTTTCCAAGCGCACGCGTCAATGACCGAAGGTCTATGGTACGCACGTAGTGAAGGCTTCTTACAACAAGATTTCTTAGTCACACTGCGCTGGATTCGTACCTTTGCTGACGTGATCTTTATTACTGGTGCAGTTTGTGTGGCACTGCAGGTCGTCAAGTTTGCTTTTGCCAAACCCTCACATGCAAACTATCAACCTGATAGCCCTGTCAATGCGGATAACTTACCAACCAACACCGTACGTTAAAATCTAACAACCGTAAAAAAGTAAAAGCGCAAAAAGCTCTGCAATGGCAGTAATGCCAGTCAGTTAAGGCAAAAACTCAATAAAAGTAATAAAATAGCCCATCTAATAAGTAGATGGGCTATTTTACTATGAGACTACAAAACGCTA
>Ga0208435_100566_pt1 | contig 10394 bp, 9 predicted proteins | sample 24_taG_FD_184097 | JGI IMG/M metagenome (GOLD analysis project Ga0208435, IMG submission 184097) | Marine viral communities from Cariaco Basin, Caribbean Sea - 24_WHOI_OMZ (SPAdes) (version 2) | ecosystem: Environmental > Aquatic > Marine > Oceanic | place: Caribbean Sea: Cariaco Basin | collected...
CATCAAAGGTGCAGAATACGGCATCGATTCTGATGGCTTTTTTGCGTTAAATGAAATGCCAAAACGGGTTGCCATCGTTGGCGCTGGCTATATCGCTGTCGAAATCGCAGGCGTGCTCAATAGCCTCGGTGCTGAGGTGCATCAGTATGTGCGTCAACATTCGCCGCTGCGCTCATTTGACCATACTATCGTTGAAACCTTGCTGATAGAGATGGAGCAAGACGGTATCCAGTTGCATACCAATACCACACTCACTGAGATTCATAAAAATGAGGATGGTAGCCTGACGTTATGTACCGCAGATGGTAGCCTTGATACGGTAGATTGCTTGATTTGGGCAATTGGTCGTGCGCCCTCAACCGACAATATCAACTTGCAGGTAACCGGCGTTGAGACCACCGAATTTGGCAAAATCAAAGTTGATAAATTTCAAAATACCAATGTCAAAGGTATTTATGCGGTCGGCGATATCATCGAAAACAGCATTGATTTGACGCCAGTGGCTATCGCTGCCGGACGCAGGCTTTCAGAGCGCTTATTTAACTATAAAACCAATGAGCATCTCAGTTATGATTTGATACCGACGGTCATCTTTACCCACCCTGCTATCGGCACCATTGGCTTGTCTGAAATTGATGCTGTTGAGCAGCATGGCAAAGAAAATATCAAATGCTATAAATCGACCTTTACCTCTATGTATAGTGCGGTGACTCAACATCGTCAAAAGTGTGTGATGAAACTGGTGTGCTTGGGTGAAGAAGAAAAAGTGATTGGCTTACACGGCATTGGCTACGGCGTCGATGAGATGATTCAGGGCTTTGCGGTAGCGATAAAAATGGGCGCGACGAAAGCTGACTTTGATAACACGGTTGCCATTCATCCGACAGGCTCAGAAGAATTTGTGACCATGCGCTAGTTTTTATGGACCAGATAATATAAGTAAAAGGCTACCTTTAACGAGGTAGCCTTTTTTATTAGCCGTCATTAAGGCATTTTCCATATAAATCTTCATTTATCAAAGATTATTAAAGCCATTAATTATTCAGCGTCCATTCTCCCTTGGCATGATAAACGTTAAATATGGTTTTATTAGTTCGGCTATTTCCCGCAATTGTCTGGGTGATATCAGCGGTACAGCTAAAAGTACGGTTATCCTTGACGCGGTTACAGTCGATATTCTCGACGCGCTCAAGCGTTGGCATCATGCGCTCCATCAAACTGCTTATATCTTGCGCCATTTTGTCATTGTCAGCGTTCGCTTTGGCAGCCTGCATTATCTTGATACCTTCTTGATATTGCGCTGCAATCAAGCGCTCAACCGTACTGTCAGGAGGTGCTTTAGAGTAGGTAACAAAAAATAGTGTAAAGAGGATGATTAACGCCAATTTTTTAAACTTTCCCACCTTGACCTCCTGTTATGCTGATAGCGTTTTTCAAACGTAAGAGGCAGATAATTCAGACAGCACAATCACGATACTGCTATGATGCGTTTAATAATCACCGTTGCGAGATGCTTGTGTGGCAGATGTATTTTTCTATATTACCGATTGGTCTTGGCATCATGACCTTGGTCGCAAGTCTAATCGGCTTGTTTGCTTATTTGATGTCCAATGATAATGCCACGCGCCTGCTCGGTTTTAATTGGTTTAAGCGCTTAATTATAGTGGCATTTCTCCTATTGAGTGTCGGATTGTTTATGACTTTTGGCAGTTTTTGGGCTTAATGGCTTTGGCGTTAATTGCTCTGGGTTTCATTGGTTTGAGGTTAACGGCTTTAGCTTTAAAAACACTAATTAACTTATCATTAGCTTACAAGTTTTTCTAATTCCAATAACTCTAAATCTTGGCGTTTAGGTTCGCCATTATTGCCATCGACGGGAAACGGCATGCTATTGCCATTTAACTGATAACCGCGGCGCTGGTAATACGCCAAGAGCTCTGGTCGATGACTTAAAATAGACATCGTTAAACGCGCGGGATTTTGTGCAGACGCCTGAATATTTGATTGTAAATGCCGCTGCGCAAATGTCTCAGCTGCCTGCAATATCTGATGACCGACGCCATGCCCTTGCAGCTCAGGCAAGACGGCAAACATACCGATATAAGCTTTTTGATTACCAGCACGCTGATTTGTAGTAACTTCGTCTTTTATATCGACCGCGATACAGCCTAATAGCTCACCCGTTTCTTTGACATCACGCTCGCCCGTCGTGGTTTTTGGATAAATAAAAACGTAATGTTTTGGGTCATTAATGACAGCCAATAGCTCGTCCTTGGTGGTGCGAATACCGCCGACCAAATCTGCTTCATTGGTCCAGCCTGCCGCTTGCCGATAGCAGCGATTGAGCAATTGCTCGAGCGCGTCGATATCACTTACTTCAGCTTGACGTAAAAATACGGTTGTTTTGTTTAAGGCTTCTTTATTAATGTGGTCTTTATTCATAGCATCGGTTTTCCTTTTCCGTTCATAGCTTATAAGTCATATAAAAAGCTGGCTCGGATAACCAAGCCAGCCTTTATAATAATACGTATCCGTTTTTACTACTAGCGCGATAACACATGAGCTTGCGCGATAATATCAAACCCAGCATTGATTTGCGCGCGCGTTGGCGCGTGACCTCGGCGTAGTAGCTCGCCAAAGGCAGCCATTTCTTTATCATGACCAACCCCACTAGCAGCACTGGCTCGCGTGTTCTCGCCTTCATCATCAAAATAAAACTCGATATAATTGAACAGCTGTAGATCGCCTCGCAAAATACTATGATCAGTCGTGGCTGCATGACCGCTATAGCGCATACTTTTGTCACATTGCATCGTCCAAAAAAACGGCACACGCTCGGCGTTGTCATTGACATCGTCTGCTCCCACTATCGCTGCCGCGGTTACAAGGCCGTGCTGTAGCGCCACGCGCCAATGCTCAATGCGCAGTCGTCCCATTTGATTAGGCGCTTTGGCAATATCGCCGAGTGCATAAACACCGTCGCGCAGCTGCAGATGATTATCAACTTGCACGCCATCAGGATCATTGACGTCGCTGAGTACATCCGTTCGCGGTGACACGCCCGTACCAAGAATGACCATATCAGCGTCTATGCGATCGCCACTGGCAAGGGTCACACCGCTCACCCCTTTATCATCGCCATTGATTTTGCCGACTGAAGCATTAAGGACAAAGGTCACACCTCGGTCTTGGTGACGGTTAATGAGCGCAGCGCTGACCGACTCTGAAATGATATGATTCATGACACGAGACTCTCGACCTATCACGGTAACGCTAGCAACACGACCTGCTTTTGCAAGCGCTGAGGCGACCTCCATTCCGATAAATCCGGTGCCAACGATGATCACACGCTTATCCACGCTTGCTGCTTTGATCGCTTTGGCATCGTCTAAACTGCGAAGGGTATAGACGCCGTTTTGCTGAGCCCCCTCAATCGGTGGAATGACTGGCTCAGCGCCCGTCGCCACGACTAAAAAGTCAGGGCGGATGGTCTCATTATCGCCCGTATCTTTTTTGACGGTCAGGACGTTTTCATTGGGCCTCACCTCGCTGACAGTGGTTTTTAACTGCAAGTTTATATTGTGATTTTCTGCCCAGTCACTGCCGCCGAGCATGAGTTTTTTCTCATCTGCATCACCTGACAAAAAGGCTTTGGACAATAATGTTCTATCATAAGGGGCTTTGTCATCTTCGCTAATGATGGTGATTTTGCCGCCATAGCCGAGCTTACGAAGGCGGTGCGCGGTCATAAATCCAGCCGCGCCACTACCTACGATCACGGTATGAGTGTCGTCAAGTTTGTCATTGATGGTACTGTGATCTATAGTTTTGCTGGTATTGACACTCAAGCTGTCGCCATTGTCAGTAAGCTGATACTGGGTTAAGCCGTCAGCGGCAACCGGCTCTAATAATGAGCCGTCCGTGCTATCAAACGTTCCATGATGCCAAGGACAAATCACTCGATTGCCACAGCGCACACCAGCGCCCAAATCAGCCCCAGCGTGAGGGCACTTTCCATCGAAAGCGTAGAACATATTATCATCGCGGGTGACTAAAATGATGCTGTCATCGTCTTGCTTGAACGATTTCATGCCGCCATTAGGGATATCGGCTTTATCGATCGTGACGGTTTTGATAGTTGAGCTGGTCATAGTTATCCTTAACGGTTATTATTAAAATTTATTATTTCCTGCTGCAAACGTATTTTTTATCGGCATTTTAAATAAAATATTAACGCCCAAAATACGTGATTAAAAAACCAGATGTCTTGCCAGATACTTTGATACTAGCAAGACCCATTGCCAGACGCCATTTTTTTATATACTGACTGCGTTGCAAAACGTAAACTTACCTTTATTCCCTCTTTAACGTTTTGCTCTTACCACTTTTTATCAATACAAAAGATACCTTTTATGACTTCTCAAGACGATTTTGCTAACGACTCATTTAATAACGATTCTCCTAATAACAAACCTTTGACTGATAAAACCTTTGATATCTCAAATATCGATATTACCGCCGCCACTGATACATCCAAATTACCACAGCCGACGCAGTCGCCTTTAAAACAAGCGACCTATAAAGCCCATGCCACAGATTTTGTGGTCAATGAGATATTGCCGCTCGACTTTACAGGCGAAGGTGAACACTTATGGCTGCATATCGAAAAGCTCGGTATGAATACCGCCTATCTAGCTAAACTGCTGTCCGAGTGGGCAGAAATTCCACTGCGTGATGTCGGTTACTCGGGACTAAAAGACCGTCATGCGCTGACGACACAGTGGTTTAGCCTGCGCCTACCAAAAAAGCAATTACCTGAGTCTGAATTTGCTCCAGTAGATATTGGCGCCAATGAATCGCTCACCATCCTTGCGCAGGAGTGGCATAATAAAAAACTCAATCGTGGTACGCATAGAGCCAATCAATTTATCATTACCTTGCGTGACATCCAGTTTGCGGGCACAGAGACGACGCCGTCTAACAAAAGCAACAAGGATACCGTCGAGCAGCATTTGGCCCATATCAGCATAACGGGCGTGCCCAATTATTTTGGTCCGCAGCGCTTTGGCCGTCACGGTAATAATGTTAGAGAAGCATTGGCGTTATTTGCGCGTCCAGCGCCAGAAAGTCGTCCGCAACCCAAAAAAGGCAAACGTAAACAGGCGCCGCGTGAGCAAAACAGTATGGAATTATCAGCGGCGCGCAGCTTGATATTTAATGAGATATTAGCAGCGCGGGTGCGTGATGGTAGCTGGAATACGGGGCTTACCGGTGAAGTGTTTAATTTGGATGGCTCAGGTTCAATATTTGCCAGCGAAGTAATGGACGACACTTTGCAAGCGCGACTTGCCAGCGGTGATATTCATCCAACGGCAGTATTATGGGGCGTGGGTAATGATAAAGTCAGTGGCGCAGCAGCCACTATCGAAAATATTATCGTACAGAAAAGTCCATTGTTAAGTCAGTTGGCAGCAGGCTTAGAGCAGCGCGATATCAAAGCACAACGACGCGCGCTAAGATTACCGATTGAAGAATTAAGCTGGAAATGGCAGGACGCAGATGATGGGCTGAGCTTGGTACTCAGTTTTACTTTAACGACCGGCAGCTTTGCAACCAGTGTACTTTCAAGCTTAGTACAGAATTTAAGCACTTCATCTGGCGTTAGTTAACGATTAGCTAGTCGCATAAAGGACAGCGATCTTGTCTGTTTCTGCCGCGAGCATATGGTTGGCACTGACCACCTGATTACGCCCGCGGTCTTTTGCCTCATACAAGGCTTTATCGGCGATACAAATTAAGCGCTGACAAATATCGCTGGGCAGTTGGGCTTGCACTATTTCTTTAGCAGCGCGCTTTCTTCTCTGCGAAATCCTTTTTTGTGCATGGGTCTGTTGTGCGCCTGCTTGGTTTGAGCTGTGCGAGCCACGCTCTTGTCTACGCTCTCCTTGCCTACGGTTTTTGCGCGCTTCTGTCAGCGCTTGCGTATTTTCTTCTAGCGCTAAAGCTTTATACTCATTTTGAATACGCGCACGCTCTTCATGCGTCAGAGTATAAACCCCTAAACTGGCGGTGATATAAAAATCGACATTATCATCGCTCTTGATGACTTGTTGGGCGATATCTTTGCGTAGCTGTTTAGCAATAGTCATCGCGCCCTCGTGCGTGGTATCTGGCAGCACGATTAAAAACTCTTCGCCGCCATAACGACTGACAATCACCTCTTCTGATAACGATTTTAATAGCGTTTGGGCAACCTCAGACAAAACTTGGTCGCCGACATCGTGTCCATAGTTATCATTGATATTTTTAAACCAATCTAAGTCCAATAAAATCACGCTAAAATCTTGTTTATCGTCCATCGCTAGCAGTGCTTGCTGCATTTGCGTCAAACCGTAGCGCCGACTTTTTAGTTGGGTCAATTCGTCTTGATTGGCATACTGCATGATTTCAGCTTTACTATTATCCAATATCAACAGCAGGGTGCGAAACATATAGATGATAAAAATCGCCTTTGGCAGCGCCATATAAATATGAGTGGTACGCCAAAAAAATGCCGAAGAAGAGCGCAGTTGATTAAATGTATCCCAGCTGAGCGTGCCATTTTGAAAAATTGCAGCAGAAATGGCGTTTTCGATTGCCGCCGTTTCACTAAAGGTAAGATAGCTATAAGTATCTAAGGGAAAAGAAGTGATGGTCATTTGACGCAGATTGGGAATGGTAAAACCAAAATAAGGAATTAAGGTGACCAAAAAGATCAAAGCAATGTGAGCCAAAAAGGCTTTCCATACATAGCGCCGCCGTATCAGCATCATCCCAAGCATCGCCCCACCAACCAGCGAAACCCCAGCGACCAAACTGCTATGACCCATGACTAAAATTACCACTGCAATATAAAGGCTATAAAGCGTGATCATAACCGCTTGCCATTTATATAACGAGCTTGTGTCTGTCCTAATCGGCGATGTGCGGCTGACCATCCAAAAAAAGAACACTAGCATCAGCGTCACCCCAGTCCATAAAGGATAGAGCAGACCCATATCTACATAGGAGCCATAAAGATCTTGGCGCCACCAAACAAACGCGCACCATAACCAATGTGAGGTGACTTCTATTAACACAAACAGCGCCAGCAGTGAGGCCCTATCAGCCGCTTGCCACTCGAAAATCACTCGCGAGAGCTTTCTATAGCCTAGATGAGATATCGATACAGCCATAATGGGCTACCGCAGATAGTGAAAGTTATTGAGCCAAACCAAACATGAAAATAAACAGCATGACTTATATTAGACCTAAACTGACGCATTTAGTGTGGCAATTTTTCCTTTAATTATCAATCGGTTTTAATCGATTTACCCGTCAATATCTAAAGTTTTATTTTAGCGTATCTATTAAGCTTAAGAATAACCTGTTTTGGACTAAGCCAATGCCGCAAATGACTGCCAAACACCTTGCTGTTCAGGATTAAGGTTTGGTACGTCGCCCAAACGTCGCCACGGCATATTACTTCCATGAAAGTCACTGCCAATAGAGGCCGCAAGCTGATGTTCAGCGATACTGCGATCGACCATTCTTCGGGTACTAATCGGTTCGCTATTTGAAGGTAACTCACAAGCATCACCGCCAAGCTCGGCAAATTCTTCGATCAGTTTACGTACGCGGGTGGCAGATAGCTGATAGCGCGTTGGGTGCGCGAGTACCGCCTTGCCGCCGCAAGCGTGGATCAGCTCGATGCCGCGCTGCATGGTTAATGCTTCAATCGCCACGTAAGCGGGCTTATTATCGGCCAGATATTTATCAAAGGCTTTTTGCACGGTTTTTACCGCATCGCGCTCAAACAACACTTGCCCAATATGCGCACGCCCTACCGCTTGTGGATTGCCGCCTGCTTTATCGAGCACCGCTTGCCATAGCTCGGTATAATCAATATCTAGCAGCTCGCTAAGCTTTTCAGTGATACGCTGACCGCGCGTGGCACGGCTGTCTTGCAATTGCTGCAACGTCGCATGCATTTTATCAAAGTCGGTGAAATCAAGTCCCAACACATGGATAATTTTATTGGTGGATTTATTTTTGCCATAGCCGCCGCTAAGTGTATGCTCGCAGCTAATCTCAACCCCATTGATTAATTGTATATCATAGGCCGCTGCCGCCGCGCGTGCCTCGTCAATACCCATCAAGGTATCATGATCGGTCAGCGCCAGTACATGAATGCCAGCGTTGTGCGCGCGCTGTACTACCTCGGTCGGCGCATAGGTACCATCAGAGCATGTACTGTGGCAATGTAAGTCGATTTTCATAAAGCTGGCCTTAAGATATTGAGGGTGTTGAAAGTGTTGTGCATATAGATATGCTGTCATTACTGACTATATTATCAGTAAAAAAGACGAAATGCGGCGAAGATAACGCATGAAGGCAGATCATAACGGATGATTATCCTGTTACTTGCTTTTTTTTGCAGCAGTAGACGTGTAAACTACCCCATACGTTTTTTGTTGGACATCCTATTTGCTATGAAAGCCTTATTAGACTTCATTCCGTTGATCGCGTTTTTTATTGCTGCGCGTTACAGTGGCATTTTAGCGGCGGCAGGCGCCTTGCTCGTGGCCACTATCATCATTTATGCCATCCATTTTGTGCGTCAAAAAGGCAAATTTGATAAGCAGCAATGGGTCGTTTTATTATTAACCATCGTCTTTTGCGGTGGGACGCTGCTATTGCGTGACGACATCTACTTACGCTGGAAGTCGCCTATCATCAACGGTATCTTCGCGGTAACACTATTGGTCAGTGCCATCATCAATAAGCCATTGATGCAATTGGCGATGAAAGAAGTGTTTTCACTGACCTTGAGTGGCTGGAAAAAACTGACCGTCGCTTGGGCACTGTTTTTTGCCTTTATGGGTATTTTGCATTATATCACGGCATTTACGATGTCTGATGAGGCTTGGATTAACTTTAAAACTTACGGCTGGATTCCGATTATGTTGGTATTCGTAATTGCGCAATTTGCCGTATTAAAGAACCATCTCAATCCAGCGTTAACCGATAAAACCACTAAATAGAAGCTAGTTCAATCATAATATAAGACTTAAAAATATAATGAGACATATCATCATTGTTTTTTATTGTCGTTATTAGCGCTTTATTCATATTATTTACTTGAGGAAGTCCCATGTCCTTATTTGCTATTATCGGCCACGATGTTGCTGGCAGCAGCGCCCAACGTCAGGTGACGCGCGCCGAACACGTTGCCCGCCTGCAAGTATTACAAAGCGAGCAGCGACTTATTATCGCAGGTCCAACGCCCATCGAACACGGTAAAAGCGAGATGTCAGGCAGCTTGATTATTGCTGACTTTGACTCCCTTGATGCCGCGCAAGCATGGGCAAGCGCTGAGCCTTATTTGCGTGATGGCGTCTATAGCCATGTAGATATCAAGCCGTTCGTGCAGACCTTGCCTGCGCCTACTGACAGTGCCGCAGTTACATCATCAGACAAGCCAGCAAATAAGGTAACAGCATCGTGATTCAGCAGTTATTATTAAATGGTTCTGTTTCTCATCATGTTTTTAATCATGTTACTAAGCCCGCTTTTGGTTTCGTTACTAATGTTAGCGTTGCAAGCTTATTATTACTTGCCAGTCTATCAGCACAAGCAGCACCAACTGTGACCAATGCTGATCCTGTGGCAGGAACTGCTCCGCTAGCGCCTAACGCTGTATTAGCGCCCAATACTGTTAATCAACTAGCGTTTCCAAATACTGCCTCAAATACGGTGTCTACTACAGCGCCGAACCCAGCTACCAATGCTCAGCCTGCTACCAATATTAGCGACACTTTAGCGGCGCAGCTACAACCATCAACTAAAGCGCTCTCTGAAGCCAATCAAGAATTGCTTAGCCGTAATGCCCAGCTTCAGCGTCAAGTCAATGACTTACAAACACAAGTAAACGTTTTGGTTTATGAAAGCAAAGGTCAGTTGTTTTTATACGGCGCATTTACGGTGTTAATGAGCTTATTGGTTGGGATATTTATTTCGTGGTTGGTGTTTGTGCGCCGCGAGCGCTGGTAGTAAATCCTCTATAAATGTGATGCTTTATGTCCAAATTTGTGTCTAAACCTCAGTCTAAATCAGCTATATCTAAGCCTACCTCTCCTGCCACTTATAAAAAAGCCACCAAGCCCCCTAAAAAACCTGCGCCGCCAGATGTGATTACCCCTGCTAATATTACATGGCAAACCGATGATGCTGGCAATCAAGTGCCAGTATCAGGGGAGTTTGGCGATGTGTATTTCTCGCACGCTGATGGCTTAGCAGAATCTCGCCATGTATTTTTAGCCCATAATCAATTACCCGAGCGCCTAGCAAACCTTGCTGATAAGCAATGCTTTACG
>Ga0208435_100569_pt1 | contig 10377 bp, 9 predicted proteins | sample 24_taG_FD_184097 | JGI IMG/M metagenome (GOLD analysis project Ga0208435, IMG submission 184097) | Marine viral communities from Cariaco Basin, Caribbean Sea - 24_WHOI_OMZ (SPAdes) (version 2) | ecosystem: Environmental > Aquatic > Marine > Oceanic | place: Caribbean Sea: Cariaco Basin | collected...
CATCATTGATGTCGGTCGCAGGGTCCAATAATATAGCGCGCAAACGTTCTGCAAACGGGCTACCACCCGGCTCACGGGTACGCAGATACGCAATATTGTTATCGTCTAAGCGTGTGCACAGCTGCTCTATGGCAGTCGTTTTGCCTACGCCCTCAGTACCTTCAAAACTGATAAAGCGCCCTTGATTGAGTGCGATATCACTGATGTCATTGCTTGCTTTGGGCTGACTTGTTTTGGGCTGACTTGCTTGCGACTGGACTGTTTGAGATACGTGGTCTTGTATAGATGCTGACATGATATGACCTTATGTCATTGATGAGCGTTATGTAGACAGTTGCATAACGCTCAGTTCACGATAGGTTTTGAGAAAAGATAGAGGATTAAATTACTGCGGCGGGGTTTGTGATTTTTTCTCACGCATGACGCCGAGATATTCTTTTACCGCTTGATTGTGCGCCGCCAAGCTATTGGTAAATTTGTGCCCGCCATTACCTGTCGCTACAAAGTACAATGCGTCACTATCTGCTGGGTGCAAGGTCGCTTCGATAGAGGCAGCAGATGGTAGCGCGATAGGTGTTGGCGGTAGGCCATCAATTTGATAAGTGTTATAAGACGTTTTTTCATCAATGTCTTTACGGCGAATGTTGCCTTCATAGCGACTGCCCATACCATAGATGATGGTCGGATCGGTCTGCATTCGCATGCTTTTATCTAAGCGATTTCTAAACACCGCAGAGACCAAAGGACGCTCTTCTGCCACACTGGTTTCTTTTTCGATAATAGAGGCCATCACTAACGCCTCATAAGGCGTCTTATAAGGCAAATTGGGCGCACGATTTTCCCACGCCTCAGTCAATACTTGCTGTTGACGCTTATATAAATCGGTCAGTACCTGCTTATCAGTGCTGCCTTCCCCATAATAATAAGTGTCAGGGGCAAACCAACCTTCAAGATTGTGATTGACGATAGGGTCGCTACTATTAATCACTTCATTTGGCAATATACCAACCAAATCCAACGCTTGAGCAATACCAGCATTGTCTCTATCATTGCCACTATCGTCGGTCAGCACCTCTTTTTTGATGCCTTTATTATCCCGTAACGTCTGATATAAATCTTTAGAGGTTTTGCCTTCGATGATTTGCACCTTTACCATCGATGCTTTTACCCCTTGCCCAAGTATATGTAGCGTTTCAGCAAAGGTAGGGTTTTCTGGTAATTGATAAATACCAGCATGTAAGGGGCCATCGACTTGTGTTTTCATATAGAGCTTGGCAATCGTGGCAGAAAACAGCGGGATTTGCTGTTGCCACTGCGGCAGTAAGCCATAATAGCTCTGACCCTGCTCAATAGTGACCATTTGCTTTGGCTGCTCAATCCGCCCAAACAATGTCTGATAGACCATCACTAAGAAAAACGCAGCGATAAGCCCCAGCACTAGCAACACTTGATAACCACGCTGCATAAAGAACGATTGATTATCCGCTTTATATTCGCGTGGCTTAGCCGCTCCACTGATGAGTGACACATCTGTCGCTGGCGTTTCCTCTACTCCATCAACTGCTGGTTGCGTGTCTGGTAGTGTGGTATCGACACGCTCCTCAACACTGCTATCTGGTTTATTCGATGGCGTTTCATTAGGACGTTCAGGAGGCGTTTCAGATGTAGGCTTGCTCATGGCAACTCGCGAGGCAGAAGTTTGCTAGAATTTAGCACTGAACCGTGCGATTTTCAATGGTATTTGCTTAGCTTATCAATTATCTTGGTATTTACGCCTGCTGATATGGGCTAATATTTCTACCTTCTTTTGGCGTTTTTCCTTTTCTCTAATAACGAAAACTGGTTATGAACCTACATTTTAATCAAAACCTTGCCAAAAATTACAAGTCGCCTAGTCAAATTATTAGAGTACTCAGTGAAGATTGGGTTGCTAAGCAAAGTTACTGCCCTAATTGCGATGCTGAACCATTGGCGGAATTTACTAACAATCAGCCTGTCGCTGACTTTTATTGTGCAAATTGTAATGAGCAATATGAGCTGAAAAGTAAGCAAGCAAAATTAAGCAAAATTATCAATGACGGCGCTTATGACACTATGATTGAGCGTATCAATAGCGACAATAATCCTAACTTTTTCTTTTTAACCTATTCTCAAGAATATAGCGTTAACAACTTCCTGGTTATTCCTAAGCATTTTTTTAAACCGGATATGATTGTTAAACGTAAGCCTTTATCAGTCACTGCTAAACGTGCCGGTTGGGTTGGTTGCAATATTGATTTACGACAAGTGCCCGAATCAGGCAAAGTATTTTTGGTGAAAAACCAGCAAGTCGTACCACGCGATAATGTCACCGAGCAATTTCAAAAAACCTTGTTTTTACGCGAGCAATCTACGACCTCACGTGGTTAGATGTTTGGCAGTGTATCGATAGACTGGATACTACTTTCTCTCTCAATCAAGTTTATGCGTTTGCCGAATTATTAAAGATTAAACATCCCGAAAACAACCATATTAACGATAAAATCCGTCAGCAATTACAAATGTTACGCGATAGAGGTATTATTGAATTTACTGGTCGTGGGCGTTATTGCAAATTATATTAAACGTTTCTCGTTGAATCGCTCAGGCCTTGGTTTTCCCTCATTATCACGGTACACGTCTGCAATTAACTCCTCTCTATCGTCCCATAAAGGTAAACGTGCCGTTGCAACTAAACGGCCATGAAACTTATGCGGTGGATACTCTCCATCAATTTCATCATTGATTTTAAAAAAGTGCTCTTCACGATAATCAACGTAAGCGTGCATTCTATTTTTAATATAGTTATTCCAATAGCAGACCAGCTGGATAGCTGTGCGCGCAGGCTGAGTAAACTGTTTTAAATTGACTGTCAGCGCACGTGTGACTGGTTCATCGTTAGGAAAAACTCTAATACGCTGCTCGATAACTTCTTCTCTTGTTTCTGCGTACTCAAACACGCCGCCAAACGCGATAAACTTTTTAAAGTCTTTCAAATACATAACACCGAGCGATAATTCAGTGAATCTTGATAAATGAATAATTTCATCAGGTTGTTTTTTTGCTAATTTGCAAATCTCATCAAAAATTAATAGTCGACGGATTTGTAAAGGTATTCGTTCATCTTCGTAGACGTAGTCCATGGATATCTCTCCTTATCAAAACACTATCATTGATCGATTTTACTTATCGCACAAGGCTTTGTCACAAAAGACGATCACTTCTTTTTAAGCGCCTTTGTTAACTTAGCGGATATGAATGCTAAAGAAATTTTAATAAGGGTATATTGGAAATAGTGATGATAAAAATAGATAAGAAATTGAAGATAGTTTTTCAGATAGAAATTGTTGAAACGCTAAGTAACATCGTAGAAGTTAACGCAGAGAACGAGCAAGAAGCACTATCAAAAGTGCGAGATATGTATCGAAACGAGGAAGTTATTTTGTACCCAGATGACTTTATTGATACCAGGTTTAATATTTTTAAATACGATTAGAATCGCTTAAAATCTCACCATTTCACCCGATAATAACGTCAGGCTAATCATTGGCATGACACCGCGCAGCGCATTACAAAAAAATAGCTTGCTTAAATGCGGTAGATCTTCATCTTGCAATGACCTGATAATGACGGGATGTTTGCTATTAGATAAAGCGTCGATAATAACTTGCCGCATCACACCAGCCACGCCCGATTGCGCCATGGATGGTGTATACCATTGACCTTGGTCTAAATAATTCGGATCATTTTTATTGATGTCTAAATGGCTTGCGGATTTTGAGGATTGCTGCTCTGATAATTGATAAAATACATTGCTCATCGTACCTTCAACCCAACGACCACTCATATCTCGTAGCAGCCCCTCACTGATGCTGGGTTTGATACAGTTTTCAAATACTTGGGTTTTGATGCCTTGTAACTCACCACTTGCCAGCACATTGTCGAGGCGATTGAGGCTTTTGAGTCCGGCTAATGGTGGCGGTAAGCAGGCAAGCTGCGAAGATAGGCAAATGGCAGAACTGATAGGCTGCATGGGGATTAAGCGTCCATCAGGCAAGCGTAATTGCTCAGTCGTAGTGACGGTCATCGCAGAGGATTTCAGCCAAACCTCACAAGCGCTACCAGATGCGGTTGGCACATAGCCATAACCACGGACATCTTGCACGGCGCGAGTCACCATCAGCTTCAGCATGCCTTGTTGTATTTGCGCGGCATGCGTCCGTATTATAGCCAATACAGAGTGACTGTCGAATTCAAGTTGTAAAGCTTCAGCATGGGAAATAAGGCGCTGCTGATGATGAGCCAACCACAGTATCTGCCCATCGATGACCCCCATCGTGGTAAAAAATCCATCGCCATATGCCAACCCACGATTGTCTAGCGATACTGTGTCTGAGATATCCGTCGTAGCACTTGATGGATGTATGCATAGCCAATTATTGAGCGGCATGATAGCTAGCACAGCTTACTTCTTATCTGTTTGGGCAGCAGATTTATTAATGACCAACATACAACTGTAGAACTCACATTTTGCCAGTTCTATTTTTTGACCACCGATGACTTTATTTTTGATAATTTGACCATTAAGCATATCAGAAATCAGTTGTCCGCCCTCATCACCCATCAGTTGGCGGGCAAGCTTATGCGCTTTTTCGGCATGGTTTTGACTTATCTCTTTTTCTTTATCAGAGTCAGTAGGATTGGCAAAGTACCAGCCCAGTTCGAGATATTTTTCAGAATCAATCAGATCCAAATACGGCGCATCGGTATCCATAAAGCGATATTTGGCGGCTGGATTGCTGGCATAGTCGAGGCTGTTCTCATCAGTGCTCATGACCTTGCCAAAAGTCGCTTTGATCTCATCTAAATTATCGACGTTCAGTGACGCTACATTTTTAGTGCCCCATTCTGCAACGTCATATTTCACTTGTGTACCTTGCTGAGCAGTAGCGCCGTCTAAATCAGCGTTCGGCGCAGCATTGTCCTGTACTAGCGTATTGTCAGCAACGGTTTGCTCGCTCATATCGGCATCTTGGTTTTGGGCGTCGTCTTTACTGCTATCACAGCCACTGAGCGACACACCGACTGCCATTATCGTACCGACCAAGAGGGTCTGTAGGCTATTATTCCACATGGGCAATTTACTCACACTTTTAGATGATTCTCAAAATAGTATTAACGAGCAGGCAGATAGGCCGCTGATAATGGATATTATATTTGGGGCTGTAGTAGATAAGGATTAAACATCACACCATATTCTCAGAGTTTTAAGCTGAGTAGACGGTTATCCATAGTTGAATCTAAACTCACACTCTTTTAAAAATAAATGGAAGTTCTTCTTATCGATCCCATTATATTTTCTGAGTATTCGTTTAGACTGGTTCCAAAAGTTCTCAATGCCATTGATGTGATTGTTTTTACCGCAAGTAAACTCTTTAGAGTGATTGACTCTGAGGTGTTTAAACTCGCTCACATCTAACGCATTGTAACTTCGATAACTATCAGTATAAACAAAGCTGTCAGGCTTGATTTTACGCTTAATAACAGACATTAGAGTCGTCTGTTTGGTGTCTGCTACGACAATGGTATAAACCTTACCATTTCGTTTTAGAATACCAAATACAGCTGTCTTACCAGCAGCCCCGCGACCTCTTTTGCCTTTGCGTACGCCGCCAAAGTAACTTTCATCTAATTCGACTTCACCATCAAAGAGCTCATCAGCTTCTAATGAGAGATGGTCGTCTATTACAAGTCTAATTTTATGATAAAAAAGTGCCGCAGTGTTAGGTTGAATGTCGAGCAAGTCTGCGGCTGTTCTAGCAGTCACTTCAGCCGTGAAAAACTCTAAGAGCCTTCGCTGTACTTTTTTACTTAGTTTACAACGGGTTATCTTCATAAAAGTAGTCTAGCATAGTGCTTATCTACTACAGCCCCTTATATTTTTTAAACAAGCGTTCTTATGCTTGATATTTTATGACTCAGTTTGTTATGTCAGTTTCCTATGACTTGGTTTTTGACAGTTCAGTTACTGATAGTTATGCAACTGCCAAAATATCAATATAAAATTTTCATACTCTCTAGTTTACCCAACTGCTTAACACTTGACCACCCTTTATGTTACGGATAACGCTCCCAGACAGTACAGATTTGTTAAAGACCTAATCTGTCAAAAAACCTACCTATTCAAGTGTTTACTCGTTAGACCACCGATTTGTCAAATATCGCGTTATCCCTTATGATGATTGTATATCAATGCCCTTCCACTGATTAATTTTTGCCTCTTATCGCAAGCAGACCTATTATGACCCAGCATTTTATCGTTATCGGCAATCCCATTGCCCACAGCAAATCCCCTGAAATTCATACGTTATTTGCAGCGCAGACGGGTATTGAGATTAGCTATCAACGCCAATATTGTCCCGATGATGCAGCCAGTTTTACCGCGGTGCTTGAGGCGTTTTTTCAGGGCGGCGGCGTTGGAGCCAACGTGACTGTACCTTTTAAACAAATCGCTTATGACTGCTGCGCGGCGCGCGGTGGTTTATCGGAGCATGCCAAAGTTGCAGGCGCAGTCAATACGCTGTTACTAAATAAAGCGCTGGTAAAAAATGGCGTGCCGATCACCGAGGCATTGTATGGCGATAATACTGACGGACAAGGACTGGTCAATCACATCGTAAGTTTGGGTTGGCCACTAAAAGAAGCTCGCGTGGCACTCATTGGTGCAGGCGGCGCAGCACGTGGGGTGATATTGCCATTGATTGAAGCTGGTATCGCACATCTTACGATTGCCAATCGCACGCTGAGCAAGGCAACAGCGTTAGTCACTGAGCTTAGCACGGCAAGCGCTGCTATTCATGAGCAGCAAATTGAAACTTGTCGCACGACTGAATTAAATGGACCGTTTGATATTATCATCAATGCGACTTCTATTGGTTTATCAGCAGATACGCTACCACTAAGCGACACGCTAAACGGTGACTATGCTTATGACATGATGTACGGACGCACGCTGCCGTTTTTGCAGCATTTTTCTGCACGTGGCGCGCAGATTTCTGATGGCTATGGCATGCTCATCGGGCAAGCAGCGCTAAGTTTTGAGCGTTGGACAGGTCATACGATCGATGTTGCGCAAGCGACCGAAGCGTTACACAATCGTTAATCGAAAATTGATATGAAAAAAGTCGCATGAACTTAGCTCATGCGACTTTGATTAATACTTGATTTCAAACGTAATGGTGATTTAACTTTCATCAATTAGCCAAAGCGCGCCAGCAGCCAGTTTTCGATACGCCGTAGTGGTATGCGTAAGTTGGTTGAATGCATTACTACTCCGCCGCTCAGACCCACCAAGCAGCCAATCACGGTATCAAAAAGGCGCGTGCGAATCACTTCTTGATAGGCAGACTCAGAAAACGGTAGTCCACTGCCGTATTCTGCAATAAATATCGTCAGCGGCGTGATAAATATGACTGCCAAACCATAATGTCGATCCACCAACGTCTCGATACAAAGCATCATCGTCAGTATCGCCAGTGCGACACCCCATATTGACAATCCCCAAGACAACATCCAACTCGCCAAAACCACACCCAATACTGTGCCAAGTAAACGATGTATTTGCTTAATCCACATGGTACGCAAATGAATACCTTGGATAATCAAAAAACAGCTAACTGCTGCCCAATAGGGGTTGGACAGCTGTAAAGTGACGGCGATGAGCAAGGCTAAACTGACAAAACTGGCGACAATCAAACTTTCAGTAATAGTATCTGGCTCGTAGCTATAAGTAGGCGTCGGCGTCGCTGGGCGCGTCGCCAGTAAAAACAACGAATACAGCAATGCCATCACTAAAGCAAAGCTACTGCCAAGCATCACCAGTCCAGTTGCACGTAAGATGTCTTCCAAAGGTAGCGGTATAAATAGCGCAATGGCGCCTGCCATCATCACAAACAGTCCCGCTGGCGGTGGCTGACGATAATAACGTCCAAAAATCACAATACCAAACGCCATTAGCGTAAATATTGGCAGTTTTAATAGCGGGACTTGCTGAGCAATGAGACCGAGCGCAAAGCACAGCGACATGGCAAAACCCCAAGCCATCACCGTCACCAATCGATAGGGCAGCTTGCCCACTAACGGTATGTTCAAAATAACCATCGCCCCCAAAGACGCTTTAATGCCTGACGATAAAGCATCAAAATAAGCGCCCACAAACACAGGGAAACTGATGGCAATCGCCGCGATAATCGGCATATGCCACGGTCTCTTACTACGGTTCACTGTCAGTAAATGCGCCAGCTCCCCATCAATTAAAGCCTTTATGCGAGCAAATAACGCTGTCAGCCAAGATGCTCGCGTTTCCTTGCGCTTGGATGCGATCATAATTGGCTTTCCTTATATCGTAAATGCAGTTAAAAAATGTTTTTCTGATACGGTTACATCTATCATAGATAGCTACTTAACCACAGACAATAATAAAAACCGAATCCATCAATACATAAATTAATGTTTTGATTTAAAATATTAATTATGAATATTAGTTATTAGTTATATATTTGTCGCTATAGAAGATTTATACTGACAGTAACGCCGCGACAGCTGTTTTTTATCAAGGATGCCTTAACGGCAATCAAAATGGATGAGCTGTTTTTGATAAATCTGAATGACGAGCCGTGATATCGTCTATTCTTACCCCCAATAATTAAACACCCTTTTACATGAAACGTGGCTCAAATACCGAGCTAACCATTTATGATAGCGAATAACTAAAGAGAGCGACTATGTTAACTTACAAAGCACCTTTACGTGATATCAAGTTTTTAATAAATGATGTTTTCGACTTTCAAACTCATTATAAAGATTTGGATAATGGCGAAAATGCCGATCCTGAAACCGTCGATATGATTTTGCAAGGCTTTGCTGACTTCGCCGAAAATGTTTTGGCCCCTTTATACCAGCCAGCTGATGCAGAAGGCTGTCATTTTGACAATGGCGTGGTTACCACCCCTAAAGGCTTTAAAGAAGCTTACGATCAGTTCGTAGATGGTGGTTGGCAAGGTATTTCGTACCCTGAGGAATTTGGCGGTATGAACTTGCCCATGTCAATCAACCTCATTAAGTCTGAAATGATGGGCACTGCGAACTGGCCTTGGGCGATGTATCCTGGTCTATCAACCGGCTGTATCAATACCATTATGCAATATGGTAGCGATGAGCAAAAAGAAACCTATCTACATAAATTGGTTGAAGGCTCTTGGGCTGGCACTATGTGTTTGACTGAACCACAATGTGGTACGGATTTGGGTCAAGTTAAATCTAAAGCCATTCCGCAAGACGATGGCTCTTATAAGCTTAGCGGCACCAAAATCTTCATCTCAAGCGGTGAGCATGATTTAACGGAAAACATCGTGCATATTGTGCTTGCGCGCCTGCCAAATGCTCCAGAGGGCACACGCGGTATCTCATTATTTATCGTACCGAAATTTTTGCCAACTACTGAAGGCGAAATTGGCGAGCGTAATGGCGTGACTTGTGGGTCGATCGAACACAAAATGGGTATCAGCTCATCAGCGACTTGTGTCTTAAACTTTGATGATGCGGTTGGTTATCTCATTGGTGAGCCGAACAAAGGCCTCAAAGCTATGTTCACTTTTATGAACACGGCACGTATCGGTACAGGCATCCAAGGTCTAGCACACACTGAACTGTCATTCCAAAATGCGCTACCGTATGCAAAAGACCGTCGTTCTATGCGTACATTATCAGGCACGAAAGAGCCTGAAAAAGTTGCTGATGCTATCATCAACCATGCTGACGTACGTCGTATGCTATTGACCCAAAAAGCCTTTGCAGAAGGTGGCCGCTCAATGATTTATCATTCTGCGCGCTATGCCGATAAAATGGCACAGGGTATCGCTAACGGTGATGATGAAGAGTTTGAAAAGTGGGATGACAAATTGGGTTTCTACACACCAATCCTAAAAGGCTTCTTAACTGAGCTAGGTATCGAAGCGGCCAAACACGGTCAGCAAGTATATGGTGGTCATGGCTATATCAAAGAATGGGGCATGGAGCTGATTGCTCGTGATGCTCGTATCGCCACCATGTACGAAGGTACGACTGGTATTCAAGCATTGGATTTACTCGGTCGTAAGGTTATCTTGCAGTCTAAAGGCAAAATCATCCGCGATTACACCTCAAGCATCATGAAATGGTGTGGCGAGTATGCGCTTGATAAAGACATGCGTAAATTTGTTTGGGCGCTCACCAAGCTATGTGCTGAGTGGAACACACTGACTGTACGCTTGATGCTAATGGCACGTAAAGACCGTGAGATCATCTCTGCTGCATCAGACG
>Ga0208435_100570_pt1 | contig 10367 bp, 8 predicted proteins | sample 24_taG_FD_184097 | JGI IMG/M metagenome (GOLD analysis project Ga0208435, IMG submission 184097) | Marine viral communities from Cariaco Basin, Caribbean Sea - 24_WHOI_OMZ (SPAdes) (version 2) | ecosystem: Environmental > Aquatic > Marine > Oceanic | place: Caribbean Sea: Cariaco Basin | collected...
ATTTATCTTCTTAATCTCATGTTATTGGATTGAACATGTTGTTTGCTGGCACTTAAGCCTTCTCTTATAGCTACATATTCATCGTTAGATAGCTCTTTGCCATAACTGCACATAAAGGCACTTAAAGATGCTTCTAGAGCCTCTGAGTGCGTTTGACGCTTATCAGATTCTCGAATATTACTCAGACCGATCATTCCATGCTTAAATTGCTGACAAGTCCGATTAATCGTACTAGCTCGATGCTGAATTGCTAAGGTTCTATTCTGATCTGCTGTTGCCTCGTTGTTGATGTAGTTATCCAATGCGTTGATATAACTAGGTGCTGACAAGCTCTCAGCGGTCATTCTGCTGACCTGTCCAATATCACCTAAAGCATATTTTTTCTTGTCATCAATGACTTTGCGCTGCTCATCTAGGTTTTTGATGAAGGTGTCATAGTGGATTTTGATAGCATCGTACTGGTCACGCTCTGCCTTCGGGTCACGTAGTAAGTCCATGATCGGCTTGTGCTTTGTGAAGAAGGGAGAATCAAACGTATCGCTTAGTCTTCTAATATAATCACGATGGTCTTCGCCACTCGCTTTATTTAACGTAAATTTCTCAGCAAAAGCATCAAGTAAGTCGCTTTGACGATAGTCATACTTGTTGGGGTAGTCGTCTGAGCTTTCGCGCCAACCAGGTCTAAGTCTATTATCTTCTTTATGACGATCTAATAATTTCTGTGCATAACCCAGTCTTATATGTCTAAGTTGTTTATTAACACTCTCAATTCTTCCACTGTAGTATTTCGTTCTTCTATCGTAGCTTGTTGCTGCTGTATCAAATCGTTCTTGTTCTTCAGCAAGTTTAATAGCTCTTGCTCGTCGTGCGTTGTCATCGAAGGGACTGGGGCTGTGGCTGATTGAGGCCGCTGTTCTAGTGTGTTTTGCAATGAGGCTATCAACTTGTCTTTCTTGTTCAGCAATTTTTGTTGCTGGCTGTTCGCTTCGGCTAATGATCTGCTCGATTTGTTCAGTTCGTTCAATTGCCCACCCAGCGTATCTTGAGTTTTTTTCAGCGAAGCTTCTGATTTCGGTATCTGCTCCAACTGCTCTTTCAGCGTCTTGTTTTCCGCTATCAAGCTGTCGTTTAGTTCTCTCAATTCGGTGTTGTGCTCGAACAGCTCCGTTATTGATTGAGTCAATCCATCGTTTACTATCATCAACGCTTTGTTTTGTTCTAGAAGTAAGACGGCCTGCTGCAAGCTCAATTTGGTTGTGGTTGTATCTGTTGACTGACTCATTATGTTTTCCTATTTCTGTCTCTATGCCCATACGCTCTAAGATACTCGCGTCTTTGCCTAGGTGTTTGGTCGGCTTGAATGTTAGCCCTAAATCTCTGTAACTCTTATGAGAGACTGGCTGAACCCCTTTCTGTGCCAGTCGCTCATTAAGAATGTCTGCCCATTGTTTGCGGGTATTTTTAAGCCATTCGCTGTTTGAGCATAATCCGCGCCCCTGCTGGATTTTTTCACCTGTCTCAGGATCGATTTCACCAATGAGTTCTTTTGGTACGACTGGGCGCGTACGCTCATCATTAGAGACTTCACTATCTGATTTTTTGCCTAGCGATAGCTTGTTATCGCTTGATACGTCAAGCTTTCGGGTTAATAGCAGTATGTGTGCGTGAATGTTTCGCGGATCGGGTGCAGCCATATCTTTGTGCTTCGCTGCCGCTTTGGTGTTTGCCATATCGTCACCTGCGGTGGGATCATGGACAAAAACCATGCTGAGAACGCCTTGTTCCTCGCTCTGCTGCTTGGCGAATTTCTCAAACAGTTCGATATTCTCAGCGCGTGTCAGCTCAGGCACACCGCACAATACCCATTCACGCGCAAGACGCGCACTGTTTTTCATCTTACCGCGTAGGGTGGTTTCTCCCCTCTCAACCAAATCAGCAATACTCTGAAAGTCCAATTCGATACCACGCGCTTCCAACTGCTCACGCAACTGGTTAGGCAGAATTATTTCACTGTGAACCACATCGGTTTTTTTGGTGTAATCGTAAGACCTAGCTTCGGGGTTTATTTTATTGTTGTCGGTCAGTTTTATACCGGCACGATATGAGATCGCCGCCGCTAAATTATGCCCTTGTCCACGACTGAGCGATTTGGTTTCGGCTCTGAATATCGCCATTTTTGCACCTCGGTTTTTGGGGTTTGGGGATTCCCCAACGCGGTTTGAGACAATCACATATTAGCCTACTTCGTGCTAATATGTGATTTCTCGAAACTGCGCTCTTCGAGGACTCTTGCAGAGGGCTAAAAACCTGAAAGTTGAAGTGGAAGTGCGTTCAAGTGCTATAACATGTCGTAAGCACTTTTAATGATCATGGTTGAAGCCGTATTGATAGCAGTGAGAGTCGTGAATATCTTTTGTTGTTCGTCTGCGTCATTTACATTATGGTTCGAGGGAGACTCTATAGGTGTATATAAATCGATATATTCAACAAGTGCTTGTAGGTCATTAATGATTTTCTGATTTTTTTGCTTATTTTCTACAAAAACGAATTCAAGGAAGTGATAGGGTTGAGATTGAATGAATTTTTCCACTCCATACTTGAGTAGCTCTGAATGAAAAGTAAATCCAGAGTATATTTCGTAATGAAGCCCAGTTGGGTTATAAGAGGACTTTACTAAGCTAGTAATGAGCTCTAGCCTATTAATTATTTCGTTTAGGCATAAGTGCTGCTTAGTCTTACAGTTTTGATGATAAAAAAATAAGCATGTAGCTGCAAGACTAATAACAGCAATGGTTAATCCATAATCAATATTTGAAAATGATAATCCGGTATTTATTTCATGAGTATAAACATTAGGCGCCTTGGACATACTTTATAATCTTTTCCTTGATCTCAGGGTGCTCGTTAGCCTCAATCGTTATTTTATTGAAAAATTCTTTTTTCGTTAAAATCTTCTGACGGATTAAGCCTGCAAAAGACTCGTCAAGAAAAGAAGATCCAGCAGTCAACACACCATCGAAATTAATAATCAGCTTTTCATCAGAAGTTAATTTTGAAAGCTGTTCTACTAAAATTTTGTAAAAGTGTTGTCCTGTTGCACTACCATCGCTCATTTGACGACCTGAAGGAATTATTGAAAAATCAGAGGCAACATTTATTATTTTCATTATAATCGACCTTAGACTAATTGAATTGTCCACGAAATTACAGTTCCTTTAATTTGATTAGTAAAATCTTTTAGAGAGTCTTCATACGATATTTCTTTAGAAAGACCATTAGGGCAAGCCTTATATACATAACTGCCAGAACGACTTAAAACTGAAGTTGTAACGCTTTCTATCTCTTCGAAATCTTTTGCATTTTTTACAAGACTAAGAATATCGTTAAAACCTTTCCCTCTATGTGCTTGATTAGTTCTCGTAGAGTTAAGTCTTGTTGCTATTTTAATCAATTTGGAGTCGTTAAAAGAGCGCAAATCCTCAGCAGAATTCGTTTTTGGCTCAGCGATCAAACCAACTTCGACCAGAAAATCTGAGACATCGTAATTCAATATGTCTTTAAATTTCTCAGTAAAAGATTTTGGAATAGTAAATGGGACTGAAGCACCTAGATCAGATACTACTACAGAGATGCTCTTATTGTCTTTGCTTACATGAGTAAGCATGAACCACTTTTTGTATGTGCTTTCACAGTAAGCATGCTGTACAACGTTATTTATAGCTTCCATTATAGCGTCAGACAGTTTCAGAAAAGCACCTTTATCTTTAAAAATAGCTCGCATCTCAATTAGATGATCCAGAGTAGGCTTTGACAAATCACAATTTTTCCCACTACATATATTCCAATCATCAACATAAGTATGGTATTTAGAGTTCTTAATATCACGCAAACAAAAGCTTTTATTGAACCCTAAGAGTTTAAAAGCAGCTCTTGGGATTACATTCTTACAATTTTTAGATTTGAATCTGGCATCAGGATATTTATCTAAGTAGTGCTTGATATATAAAGCAGTTAGAGGATTTAATATCTTAACGTTCGAAAAATCTAAGTAGTACTTGCTAGCTGAACCTGACTCAGCTGCCTGAATCAATTTTACAATCTTGTCTCTTTCTCTAGGTATAAAGAGGCTGATATTTTCAGTAAATTTTATGGTTTCTACGTTACGTTTCAGTCTGGAAGTATAGTAGCACTGACTTCTCCTAGTTTTTCTTTCTTTATTATTAATATTTTTAATTCTTAAAATTTGCTTTTTAGATGGTTTCTTCATAAAAGTAGTTCACTAAGATCAATAATAGTCTTTAGATCCAATAAAGGAACCTTAGCCTCAAAGGCGGCAAGTATCTCACAACATCATTATCTTAGATATAGCCGCTATTTCAGTAATTCACAACTATAGTAGGATATTTCCACTTCGCAGATTACAACTGAAATGTATACAGATACCAAAATAACTAACTCTGCCTAGTAGGCTAGATAATCCTTAATAGGGCATTTCTTAAACTGTAACGGATCTTTTTTGAGACGATTAATCATCTCAAACTCCCATCCCTGCTGTGACTGTCCAGCTTGGCTAGTAGGGCTTACTAAATGATTATAGTCCGCAATAAAAGCAGGGTTACGAACGATACGCCCTAGTTGCTTATCGTTTAGCCCATCAATGGTAAGCATATCTGCTGTATATGGGTCACGTTTTTCTTCTAAGGTTTTTTTGGGGTTGGCTTTAGGCCTCACAGTAAACTTTAAACCAGTGACAGTACGACCTCGTTTGACGTTCTCGTAAGTAATGTTTATATCTGTTTTTTCGTTAATCTCATCAATTGCCGGCTCTAATGCACGAGCTTTTAAGTTGTTTATACGGTTATAGGATTTTGGCAAACCTAGTTCCAACTTATAATCTTCTAATGTCATCTGAAATGTAGTCATACCCTCGTACTTTTTCGCTATATGATATAGATCAATTGAATACTCACCTTTTAATAGTAAGACATTTTCCTTTTTATATTTAGTAAAAGGATTTGATGCATCAAATGCTTTAAGCATGATTAGCACTTCATCAGGAAAACATACTGAAATATACCCCTCCTCATATACTGCTCTAATTACCCAAGTGACTCCAACACGTTTTCCTCGTTCGTTTATGTAAGAAAACGAACGATTCAATAAGTTTTTACTAGCTACTTCTAGTTGCTTATATGCCGAACTAGTCTTAATACCACATTCATTAGCAAACTGCTCAGCTGTAACTTCAATAGCATCTTTTTCAGTCGCATCAATCAGCCGTGCGACTGGACTAGCAAGTATAAGTAGTCTCTTCTCATCCAATGTCATCTTATGGAAGCATTGTTCAATTCTGTTTTGCATGACAACCCAATTTTCAGGGTATTTCTTTTCATATGTATTAGTTAAAGAACTCATAAAAACCTCATTATGCTACAATAATATTACTGTAGCATAATCTATGATAGTTGTAGCTTTTAATTATGACTAACGTAGCTTTATCTATGACTAACGTAGCTTTATCTATGATGATTGTAGCTTTATAAGTCTTGAAACCCTTTAGAACAAAGGCTTGTAGAGGGTCTAAAAGTATTTAAAAGTATTTAAAAGTAAAAAATATATTTTTGTTTTAATTAACTATAAAAAAACAAAAGAAAGACCATTAATACTAGCGTCTAAACCTCATAGTGTTGGATTGAACCTGTTGATTAACAGCACTCAGACCGCTGTTTATAGCTTTCTGTTGATCGTTAGACAGCTCGTTGCCATAACTGGACATAAAGGTATTTAAAGACGCTTGTAGAGCCTCTGAGTGCGTTTGACGTTTATCAGCTTCTCGGATATCCCTTAGACCGATCATTCCATGTTTAAATTGCTGACAAGTCCGATTTATCGTATCGGCTCGGTGATGGGTGGCTAAGGTTCTATTCTCGTCTGCTGTTGTCTCATCATTGATGTAATTATCCAATGCAGTGATATAACTGGGTGCAGATAAGCTCTCAGCGGTCATTCGACTGACCTGTCCAATATCACCTAAAGCATATTTTTTCTTATCATCAATAGTTTTACGCTGCTCATCTAGGTTTTTGATGAAGGTATCATAGTGTGCTTTGATAGCATCGTACTGGTCACGCTCTGTCTTTGGATCACGTAGTAAGTCCATGACTAGCTTGTTCTCTGTGACGAAGGCAGAATCAAACGTATTGGCGATTCTTTTCATATAATCACGATGATCTTCGCCACTCGCTTTATTCAACTGAAATTTCTCAGCAAAAGCATCGAGTAAATCACTTTGACGATAGTCAAACTTGTTGGGGTAGTCGTCTGAGCTTTCACGCCAACCAACTCTGAGCCTATTATCTTCTTTATCGCGATCTAATAATCTTTGTGCATACCCCAGTCTTATATGTCTAAGTTGTTTATTAACACTCTCAATTCTTCCACTGTAGTATTTCGTTCTTCTATCGTAGCTTGTTGCTGCTGTATCAAATCGTTCTTGTTCTTCAGCAAGTTTAATAGCTCTTGCTCGTCGTGCGTTGTCATCGAAGGGACTGGGGCTGTGGCTGATTGAGGCCGCTGTTCTAGTGTGTTTTGCAATGAGGCTATCAACTTGTCTTTCTTGTTCAGCAATTTTTGTTGCTGGCTGTTCGCTTCGGCTAATGATCTGCTCGATTTGTTCAGTTCGTTCAATTGCCCACCCAGCGTATCTTGAGTTTTTTTCAGCGAAGCTTCTGATTTCGGTATCTGCTCCAACTGCTCTTTCAGCGTCTTGTTTTCCGCTATCAAGCTGTCGTTTAGTTCTCTCAATTCGGTGTTGTGCTCGAACAGCTCCGTTATTGATTGAGTCAATCCATCGTTTACTATCATCAACGCTTTGTTTTGTTCTAGAAGTAAGACGGCCTGCTGCAAGCTCAATTTGGTTGTGGTTGTATCTGTTGACTGACTCATTATGTTTTCCTATTTCTGTCTCTATGCCCATACGCTCTAAGATACTCGCGTCTTTGCCTAGGTGTTTGGTCGGCTTGAATGTTAGCCCTAAATCTCTGTAACTCTTATGAGAGACTGGCTGAACCCCTTTCTGTGCCAGTCGCTCATTAAGAATGTCTGCCCATTGTTTGCGGGTATTTTTAAGCCATTCGCTGTTTGAGCATAATCCGCGCCCCTGCTGGATTTTTTCACCTGTCTCAGGATCGACTTCACCAATGAGTTCTTTTGGTAAGACTGGGCGCGTACGCTCATCGTTAGAGACTTCACTGTCTGATTTTTTGCCGAGCGATAGCTTGTTATCTCTCGATACGTCTAGCTTTCGGGTCAGTAGCAGTATGTGGGCGTGAATGTTTCGCGGATCAGGGGCAGCCATATTTTTGCCCTCCGCTGCTGCCCTGGTGTTTGCCATGTCGTCACCGGCGGTAGGATCATGGACAAAAACCATGCTGAGAACGCCTTGTTCTTCGCTCTGCTGCTGGGCAAACTTCTCAAACAGCTCTATATTTTCAGCGCGTGTCAGCTCAGGCACACCGCACAATACCCATTCACGCGCAAGACGCGCACTGTTTTTCATCTTGCCGCGCTTGGTGGTTTCTCCAATCTCAACCAAATCAGCGATACTCTGAAAGTCTAACTTGATGCCATGTGCTTCCAACTGCTCACTCAACTGGTTAGGTAGAATTATCTCGCTGTGAACCACATCAGTTTTTTTTGTGTAATCGTAAGACCTAGCTTCGGGGTTTATTTTATTGGTGTCAGTCAGTTTTATACCGGCGCGATATGAGATCGCAGCGGCTAAATTGTGCCCTTTCGCACGACTGAGCGACTTGGTTTCGGCTCTGAATATCGCCATTTTTGCACCTCGGTTTTTGGGGTTTGGGGTTTCCCCAACGCGGTTTGAGACAATCACATATTAGCACGAAGTAGGCTAATATGTGATTTCTCGAAACTGCGCTCTTAGTCAGAGGGACTTAACCATCCTATTAATTAAATGGATGGTTATTTATAATGTTATGTCTGGTTTTTGTATTGCTATGAGAGTGAGGGATTAAGGATTATTGCAAATATCTCTTGTGACCATAAAACCACCAATGAACTTTCCAGTCAGATCATAGTAACTATAACGATAACCGATCCCCATGTTTAACATCTTACTTATATCTGAAGATTTACAAATTGGGTCAATACTCTCACTACGTATTGCTGATTTCAGTTTACTATTATCAATATCACTAAGACCAGACACTTTAAGCTTATAGCTATAAGTTATAGTCGATCCATCGAAATCAATTTTTTCTAAAGTTGTATTCTGATCAACTACTGCTGGCAGATCTTTCTGTGACCCCTCAATATCTTCGTATACTCTCTCCAAGAAATCTTCACGATTACTAGATCTATTCGATACATTCTGTAGATAGCCAGCTACTTTGAATAAACTGAAAATTAAAATAAATATTAAGAAACCTTTTAGCTTCCATTTTTCTGGTTTATTAATGTTTTGATAGTTTTTATTGATCAAAATATTGCACTCCAATGGGTTGTACAACCTAGTGATGACTCCAAGTGTACGATTCATACCGTGGTTATTGCTTACGCAATTTTTATCACAGCAATATATGTTGTTTTGTGTTAAATTTATATTGCTAATTTATTTCAGAATAAAGCAAGGATAGCCGCATTTGCTATCCAAACATAGGTAATTATTCGCAGACTATAATAAGTCATAAAAAATTCTAAATTTTCTTTGGTGTAACGCATGAATAATATACAAGGTTTATTGGTTTCAGCATCTGTGGCTTTACTTGTTGGTTGTGGGGATGGGGATGGAGGTGATAGTTCAGGTTCAGGTTCATCTACGAATCCTGTAGTCATAAAAAAAGAAACATCCTATCAATTATCTCCTAATAAATTTTATGACTCTTATGAGACTGGAGAAACTGCAAATCAGTTTAGGTTCTCTGCTAAGAAAGATGAAAAGGTATTCATAAGTTACTCTGCCCCTAATAGTGAGGTATATCCACTAATAAACAGATGTTATAAGATGTCTCCTAAGAGCTACCTAACTGTCACGAATAGCTCTGGTGGCAAAGAATTTAAGAATTGCGATGGTTCATTGGTATTTACTGCAGACGCTAACGAAGACTATAGAATTAAATACGGGTTTGAGTCAGGAGTATTTAACGTTACAAGTCTCAATGTAGATTCTTTTCTAACCAATCCACAAGGAAGCCTAGGCACACCTAGTAACCCTAAAAACGTTAGCTTTGAAAATAGAAACAGCTTGAACAACAATCACTTCGGTAATTACTATAAGTTTAAAGCCGTTAAGGGTCAAAAAATTAATATTGATACTCTATATAATACTATTACTTTTAGAGACCTTAAAATGGCATGTAATACTAATAGTAATATCCTTTATGATTCAAAATATAATTTTATAGACAATGTATCTTGTAATCCTCAAGGAGCTTTTGAATTTGAGATACCAGAAGATGGTTATTACATTATGAAAGTAGGCTACCTACCTCCTTCTGCAGGGTATTTTACTGCGTCATTGTATGATTAATACTTACTACTTACTACTTAGAGCCTGGAATTAGGTGTTACACATACTAGTTCTAAAGTAGCTATAACTTACACTCAAAGCCATGCTTGGATTATTGGATAGGATTATGAGATATTTTGCGTTAGTTATGGGTTTGATGTTTATATCAGTAGCACATGCAGACTTGATGGTATCGTTTGTAAATGAATCGAGCTTACCTTACGAATACTCTAAAAGTAAGCATTCAAACTCGCCTAGCAAGTATTCTAATTCTGTAAGTAAATACGATAACTCTATAAGTAAGTATTCAAACTCACCTAGCAAGTATAGTAATAGTCCGTCTAAAAATGGAACAAACTCTGAGAACCGATTGTTAATAAAAGATGATTCTAAATTATACCGAGTGGGGTACTATGTTTATTCTGATAGTGGGGTTACTAACTTTTTCTCAACATCTGGGGAAAGAATGTTTTATAACCCACAAGAAGGTATAGGCGTATTTCAGAGTAGTAGTGGAGCATTTAGTGGAGTATTAGTGCCAATTAAAAACGAATATCAGTTATTTCTAACTGAAACTGGTCAAAAGACCTTGTTTATGTCTCAATAGAGCGGCTATTACATTAACTGATATAAATAGCTCTCAACTCAGCAATTCTAGTATTCTAGATACTCTTTTATAGGACGCTTTTTAAACTGTGAAGCGTCTTTTTTAGAGAGCATCCTATATTCTGTGTAACAGCTATGTGGCTTTCATCAATAATTACACAAAATGTAGGATGCTCTCAGCTTTTCATGCTACCAGCCATCTGCTGGGCCAGTTTTTTAATGTCGTTTTGGT
>Ga0208435_100571_pt1 | contig 10366 bp, 9 predicted proteins | sample 24_taG_FD_184097 | JGI IMG/M metagenome (GOLD analysis project Ga0208435, IMG submission 184097) | Marine viral communities from Cariaco Basin, Caribbean Sea - 24_WHOI_OMZ (SPAdes) (version 2) | ecosystem: Environmental > Aquatic > Marine > Oceanic | place: Caribbean Sea: Cariaco Basin | collected...
GTATGCATATCTACCATTATGCCAGCTATGAGATTACTGCTTGCCGTAAATTGATGGGCCGCTATGGCGTATGTGAGCATGAAGTTGACCAGTTGCTCAGAAATGAGGTGTTTGTCGACCTATATAAAGTTGTGAAAGGCGGTATAAGAATTGGCGAGCCGCGATATTCTATCAAAAATGTGGAGCTCCTATACCGTGATAAACGAGATACAGAGGTGAGCTCTGGTGGTGATTCAATAGTAGTGTATGAGAACTGGCGCTCATTACATAGCATTGGAGAAGAGGGTAATACATGGGAGACGTCAGAGATATTAAATAGCATTCGCAACTATAACATTGATGACTGTAACTCCACTCAAGAGCTTGTGGATTGGCTAAGAGAGCAGCAGGCAGCGCACAACATTAAGTATTTGGGCAAGATAGAAACGGTTGAATTTGAACTCTCAGAAGAAGTTACTGAGGTTATTAAGCTACGCGATAGGTTGTTAGAACAAGCAGCTATACAAAAAGAGCAAGATGAGATTAAAGCAAGACTTATTGAAAACTTAGCATGGATGTTGGAATTTCATCGCCGTGAGTTAAAACCTATGTATTGGCGACTATTTGATCGCTTAGGAGCGGATGAAGCAGAGCTTCTTGATGATTTGGATTGTTTGGCGTTATGCGAGCGTACCGAACGTGAACCTTTTAAATCAACACCAAGAGCAAGACATCTTAGCTATGAATATAGGTTTAATCCGAATCAAGAATTTAAAGGGTCAAATGGAAGTTTCTATTTATTAGGTGTAGAGTCTGATGAGGGTAAAAATGTTAGAGTTAGTTTGGAAGAAAAGGACAGCGATATAGGTAATGGGATTCTGACTGTCAAAGCAGGGGTAGAGTTACCCAAAGTAATTACGCTTATACCTGACGAGTTTGTTTCAACTAAGGTGATTGAAATGGCTCTTTTTCAAATCGTAAATGATTATGAGCAAGGTATGCTTTCTAATGAAAAGAGTGCAGTGATAGATTTCCTAACACGGAGTCATCCTCGAATAAAAAGTCATAGTGGTGGAGACCTTATTACACACGAAGATTCAGAGACTAAGCTGAATCAAGTGATAGATATCGTCAAGCGGCTCGATAACAGTTACCTAACGATTCAAGGACCGCCAGGGGCAGGGAAGACTTACGCAGGCTCGCGAGTGATTGCAGAGTTATTGAGAGATGGCGCAAAGGTAGGTATTTCAAGCAACAGCCATAAAGCCATTAATAATTTATTATTAAGTACCGCAAAGTATTGCCAACAACAGGGTATTGTCGCAAGCTTTTATTGTGCTAAGGAGACAGATGATGAGCTCAAACGCTATGATATTAATCAAATAGGAAATAGTCAGATTTTAGATAGCCTAAAGGGTCCTTGTGTATTTGGCACGACCGCATGGGGCTTTTGCCGTGATGAGCTAAGTGCTGGTTTTGACTATCTCTTTATTGATGAGGCAGGGCAGGTATCTACAGCTAACTTCGTAGCGATGAGCAGGTGTGCTAAAAACTTGATACTAATGGGCGATCAGATGCAGTTAGGACAACCCTCACAAGGTACGCACCCTGCTGAAAGCGGTCTATCTGTACTTGACTATATGTTGCACGACACACCAACAATTGATGCGGATATAGGCGTTTTCTTAGATACGACCTACCGTATGCACAGCAAGGTAAATGAGTTCATAAGCTCAAACATTTATGCAGGCAAGCTAAGATCAAATGTTGATAACGATAACAGATACCTTCAGCTACCCACTCAATTGGCTAATGACAGGTTAACCCATATTGATCATATTTGCGCCGGCATAGTATTTATGCCCGTTGAGCATCAAGGCAACACCCAAGCTTCTGATGAAGAGGTAGAGGTGATTGTAGAAATGGCTAATAAGATGCTGGCTAGACAATTTGCTACGGGTGAAATGACAGCAGAAGGTCTGCCAGTCATACGCTCAATTGGTTGGAGTGACATGTTATTTGTCGCACCATACAATCATCAAGTCAGCAAGCTAAAAGCTGCTTTGGGGCCAGACGCTAGGGTAGGGAGTGTTGATAAGTTTCAAGGTCAAGAAGCGGCTATTGTCTTTTTAAGTATGTGTGCAAGCGATGCTAATGAATCGCCTCGCGGCATTGACTTTTTGTTCAATAAAAACCGATTGAATGTCGCATTATCCCGAGCACAGATACTAGCTATAGTGGTTGGCTCGCCTGATTTAGGAGACACTGCGGCTAGCAGTGTAGAGCAGCTGAGAAAAGTTAATTTATATAATGCTGTTATGCAGGTTGCCAATTTATAAAAATTAAAGCCCCACATATATTATGTGGGGCTTTAGTTTTAACAAGTCATACGCTAATTTTTTAAACCTATGAAGATATAAGCGTTTAGCAGTTCAAATACATAACTGGGGATGCATTACCTGGCTTGAAAAGGTGTTTTGCTGACTTATTAATGTACTTATCTCTCACATTATCTTCAGCAATAGTACCAACAAACTCAAATCGACCAGAGGCTAAGGCATCTTCATTACGTTCAGCGAAGGTGGTGCCTGCACCATACCAGCCTGCAACCTTATATACTTCTAATATCTGACCTTGATAGATAGAAAAAGCATACTCTACATTTTGTACACGATCGTAATTCACCTTCCAGCTACTACGAGTAATGTCGTATAGCTCTTGCTCGGTCATATTTGCATCATAAGCACGGCTAATACGAATCAGTAGAGCAGGCTCTGTGATATCTAAATTATCGATATTTTCCGAGTCACCACTATTTTCAATATTCACATCATCAATATTATCCGATGCAGTTAGTGGCTCAGCTTCTACAGCATTATTGGCTGTGGTAGCTTCTGGTGCTGTGTGTTGGCTAGACTCCTCTTTAGGCTCTGACTTGCCAAAGATGCCTGCAATTTTTGAAAAAAAACTAGACATAGAAATCTCCTTTTTTGAGTATAAACTGTGGATTTGCTAGCCTAGCAGTTAACATACATGGTAGGGATAACCGCACCTTTCTTGAACATGTGTTTTACTGATTTATTGAGGTATTTGTCTCTAATAGCATCTTCAGCAACTGTCCCGACGAACTCAAAGCGTCCAGAGCCAAGGATATCCTCTCGAACGGGTACAAAAGTAGTCCCTGCTTCATGCCATCCTGCGACTTTGTAAACCTCTTTAATTTCACCCTTATATACAGCAAAAGCATAATCGATAGTATTGGCTCTATCTAAGCTAACTTTCCAAGCGCTACGTGTTACATCGTAAAGCTCTTGAGGGGTCATATCGTCGCGATAAGCTTGGCTGATACGAATAACCATAGCTGGTTCGGTGATTTCAACAGAGTTTTGATTGTCTACAGCAGTCGAGGTGGATGAGTCATCTGTTTGATTGGCTTCATTGGCAAAAAGTGAGTAAAAGCTATCCCAAACCGTTCCGTCACCCCAGTCATTACTAACTTCAAAGTCTTCATAGATGATTTTCGTTGCGTAACATACACCTTCATCATCTTCATGATAGTATATTGTCAGTGTTGAAGGATCGAAATCGATGGCATCTTCTACTTCTGCCTTAAAAACATTTCCTTCTTCATATCTCGAACCAATCACAGCGGCTTCACCAGGCTTAAGACTCCCTAAAACAGCATCAGATGATTTTTCTTTGATAAGTGTAACGCCAGCAGCTTCTAGTACTTCAAGATCTAAATTACTTTCCCACAGAGTTTCTGAATCCTCATCTAAAACTGTAATATAGCTTTCGTCATCAAGTCGCGGACCACCATAGCTCCATAAATCAGTAAAGTTAAATAAGCCCGCAGCCCCAAAGTCGTGCTCTTCAGGAATTTCAATTTTATCTTCTTCAGATAAGTCATCACCATCAACTTGACGGCTGTAATCACTCATACTTATGCCGTTTTCTTCAAAATATTGGTAGGTTGCATAATCGATGCGTCCTGCAAATCCTTCAGCAGCATTTCCATCAATACTAATTTCAATCATTCATAATCTCCTTGTATATATTTTTTAGTTGGAGAAAGCGATATTACCTTGGACACATCTTTGTTTGTATCTTCTTGTTAATATAGCTTTCAACAAAGTTAATATTACTTGAACTAAGAAATAATACAATAGTGGTATTGGTTGTGAGCGACACTTAATGACGTTTCTAGTTTACGCCAAGATATTTATATTGTTTCAAACCTCAATTTTATTCAACTCACCTGAGTAGTTTTGAGGATGATATATTTGCGGTAAGCTATACCAAATGACGATTAGTAATGAATCGCCTCACGGCATTGACTTTTTGTTCAATAAAAACAGATTGAATGTTGCGCTATCCCGAGCACAGACATTAGCGATAGTGGTTGGCTCGCCTGATTTGGGAGACACTGCGGCTAACAGTGTAGAGCATCTGAGAAAGGTTAGTTTGTATAATGTTGTGATGCAGGCTGGCAGTTCATAAAAATTAAGCCCCACATATTAGATGTGGGACTTTAATTTCAACAACTAATAAGCTGCTTCTTTAGAAACTATGAATGTCAAAGTGTTAGCTTAGCAGTTCAAATACATAACCGGAGAAGCATTACCTGGCTTGAACAGGTGCTTAGCTGACTTATTGATGTATTTGTCTCTCACATCATCTTCAGCAATAGTACCAACAAACTCAAATCGACCAGAGGTTAAGGCGTCTTCATTACGTTCAGCAAAGGTTGTGCCTGCGCCATACCAACCTGCAACTTTATACACTTCTAATATTTGACCTTGATAGATAGAAAAAGCGTACTCAACATTTTGCACGCGGTCATAGTTTACTTTCCAGCTGCTACGAGTGATGTCGTATAGCTCTTGCTCAGTCATATTTGCATCATAAGCACGGCTAATACGAATAAGTAAAGAAGGCTCTGTTATATCTAAATGATCGATGTTTTCAGAGTCGCTACTACTTTCGATATTCACCCCATTAGTATTATCAGATATAGGTAGTGGCTCGGGCTCTACAGTATCATTGGCTGTGGTGGCTTCTGGCGCTGTGTGTTGGCCAGATTTGTCCTTAGATTCTGATTTGCTAAAGATGCCCGCAATTTTTGAGAAAAGACTAGACATAGAAATCTCCTTATTTCATTGTTCATAACGAGTGTGAAGGGTGAAGCTCGTTAATAGGGTAGGTTATAAGTGCATCTCCGTGCGGGACACATTTATAACAGCTACTTTTTTAGTATAAACTATGGATCTTTTAGCCTAGCAGTTAACATACATGGTAGGAATAACCGCACCTTTCTTGAACATATGTTTTACTGACTTATTAAGATATTTGTCTCTAATAGCATCTTCAGCAACTGTTCCAACGAACTCAAAGCGACCAGAATCAATAATATCGTCACGTTTTGGTACAAAAGTTGTGCCTGCCTCGTGCCATCCCGCTACTTTATAGATTTCTTTAATTTCACCCTTATATACAGCAAAAGCATAATCGATAGTATTGGCTCTATCTAGGTTAACTTTCCAAGCGCTACGTGTTACATCGTAAAGCTCTTGAGGAGTCATATCTTCATGATAGGCTTGGCTGATACGAATAACCATGGCTGGTTCGGTAATTTCAACGGATGCAATATTAGTAGCTATAGTATCTAAATCATCCTCTTCAGAAATAATATCGTTGCTAGTTGTCTCCTTGACAAATATCTCATGCTTACTATGTGTAGATTCGTCTTCAAGCTCGATTTCATCCTCCTGGCGGGATTCCCAAATGAACTCAGAGCCAGAGATTTGTGAAAAGCTGTCCTCGTTATCAAGTGCTTCGCCATCGTATTCAATAGAGCTGATAATCCAGCCACTTTCATCTTCAAAATAGTAAATTGTTAAATTTGAAGCATCGAACTCATCTATATCGCTTATAGAAGTATCAAAGATAGTGCCTTTTTGGAACAGCCTCCCAACAAGCATGGCGTGGTTTGGCTCTAATTCCTCTACTAAGTCATCATAGTTAGATGTTACAATTAAGGTAATGCCAACGTCTTCAAGAGATTCTGGATCACAATCTGACTGCCAAATAACATCTCCGGCATCATCCAAAACTTCTATCAAGTTATCTTCTGATAGATAGGCGCCATTAATATGCCATATATTATCAACTTCAGTGATGCCATTGGCACCGAAGTTATGTTCATCAGGAATTTCTAAGCTATCCTCGTCTCCAAAATCGATCATATTGCTGTATTCTTCAAGGTCGATATCGTTTTCTTCGAAGAATTTATAGGTTTCAATATCTACTTCTCCTGCAAATGTCTCAACTCCGTAACCTGAAATACGCAAAGCTACGGGTGAAGTAGACGTATTTTTCTTAATAGCTTGTACGTTTAAATTAGTTTCTTGATTTGTCATAGTGACTCCATTAATGGGTTGTTTTTAAATATTAAAAGTTTTTATTCGGGCTCTGTGTCAAAATTTTCAATTTGATGCGTATAATCCTTCATACTAATTTCATTATATTCGAAGTATTTGTGGGCTTCATATTTGATTTTAACCATAAAACCCTCTGCTACATTACCATCGACCCTCGATACTAATTTCAATTATTTCTAATCTCTATTCTCCTTTTCTATACTCTTGTTAATATAGCTTTCAACAAAGTTGATATTACTAAAAATTAGAAATAAGGCAATAAGTATAATACGTTAAAACGACATTATTTGACGTATATGTTTTCTTGTTTTTACCAAAAGATTTGGTCGGATTTTAAGTCATTAGAAGTTACGCACTATCTTAACTTAGAAAACCATGCTAGCCCTAAACTTTTATTGGATTCAAATAAAACAAATCGGTGGTGTTCCAAAAAGTAGGTTGATTAAAATTTGAACAATTTTTGAAGCTTTGAAAGCCATATAGAACCAGAGAAATTAGCATAGACTTCCTATTGACTTCTAGCGCCAGCCTACTTTTTAGAACACCACCGACTTTTCTTTTAGTTATGAATACCCGAGTCTCAACTCTTTTCCTTAACCCATTGGTCATAGAAAGCTTAAAAATTTATCTTGTCAGTTCGAATCTTCCTAATCCTTTATTTTTCGATAAGTTATAAAGAGTTGAGAGTGGGGTTATGAATATCATTTTTTAACCTATATCTGGGTTAAGCATCGGTTTAGGTAGTCCATCATTATCGACATAAACCACCGCATTTTGTTTGTAGATCTCACATAGCTTTTAATAAAGGTATTCAGATTGTAGCTCTCAAAAGAAGTCAAAAAACCAGACAACCTAAGCTGTCTGGTTTTGTAGAATTAAGAGTAATTGATTATCTATTTTGTTGATATTCCTGCCAAGTAGTATACTCGCAAATTTCACAGCACCAATTTTCTATAGAGCGCATGTAAGGTATGTCTGCAGGAACTTGTACAGGGCAAACATAGCCACAACAGACACAGCGTACATCATCTAAATAGGCAAAACATTGTCCTACTTCTTTAAATAAATCGTGACTACTAATGTTGTATTTAAGACAGACAGCCTTAACGTGTTCAATATAATAAGATTTGTGATCATAAGCCCAATAATCTTCACATATTTGAATGTCACGAGCACTTTGCGTCATATTAGGTTGTAGTTTTAAAGTCATAATGCTCTCCTTAGAATTGATAGCTAGGGCCATGAAGTAAGTCATAAAGCTCATAACCTAGCTGCAAGCACATTTCATCCAATACATACGACTCTTGAGCATCTAGTCTGGATTGGACCCATATACGAACTGCCATATGGTTGTTAAAGCAGTTATCCACACCAAGAAATCTCGATAATGTACTACCAGTTTGAATACACTTATCACGAATCAGAGTGTTTGCAATATGGTTTGCATCATCACTAATATGACCTTTGGGTTTATGTTGAGATAGTAGCTCTTGATAGTTAATCATCTTCATGCTCAACCTCCTTATTAGCCTTTACTAATTGCATTTGACTGCGATTTACCAGTGCTTCAAAAGCGCTACCATCTTGACGGGTCATGTTGGGTACGTAGCGACTGTAAGTATTGAACAGCATCTTGGTGGTTGAGTGACCCATCTGATACGCAATCCATTCAGGACTCTCACCAGCGGCTAACCACAGAGTAGCTGCAGTATGCCGAGTTTGATAGGCATTGCGCTTTTTGAGACCTAGCGCCTTAAGGGTAGGGTGCCAAACTCGTTTATTCACATTGTTGTAGTCAAATGGCTCACCAGTGTGAGAACAAAAGACATACTCAGAACGCTTATAAGTGACTTTCTGCTGCTCTTTTAATGCATCATAAACCCATGGAGACATTTGAATGGCTCTATATGACTCTTGGGTTTTAGGTGGAACAATCTTGCCTTTAACTAAAGCCTGATTGATAACAATCTCACGGCGATCAAAGTCAATGTTTTCCCAAGTAAGCCCATCGATTTCACTGGTTCTCATACCTGTGAAAAAACGCACGAGATAGTAGTTTCGATAGTCTTGCCTAACACCATTGATGAACTTCCAAACCTCATCTAACGTGAAAGGCTGAATACTAGCTTTTGGCTCCTTCAGAGACTTAATATCCTCATAAGGGTTATCAAACTTGTAGCGTTTAGCAGCTTCTTTTAGTATCATACCTAAAGGTACCATTATCGAATTGATGCGTGCCGGTGACAGATGTTTGTTAGTTTTTCCACGAGTTACTTTGGCGAGTGAAGAGCGGAAGGCTAATACATCTGTCTTTTTTATGCCTTCAATGGGCCTGCTTTTAAACTCAGGCAGTAAGTATATATCCAGTATTTCTCTAACTTTGCGTTTTTGGGTAGCACGCCATTCAATTTCTTTTTCTGAAAACCAGAGTTCTGCAAACTGGGTAAATGATGGCACATTGGTTGTGATGTATTCTTTTCGCTCACTTAGATACAACATCCGTTCAGCTTTATCACTCTTGGGGAAGTACTGAGCATAGTTGAAGGTACCTAGTACTATCTCAGCTTCCATTCTCTCAATTATCTTTTGCAACTTCTTACGGTTATCAGGGGTGTCAATCAAATTGGTTGTTTCGCGACAACGGACTCCTAAGTATCGAAAGTCGACAAACAATTTTTTACCTCGGCTTCTAATGCTAGCCATAATAGCCTCCTTATTGTAATGCCATGGCATTGATGCTGCCGGATACGCCGACGCGCATGTCTTTTTCAATTTCTTCCCAAACATAAAGGATTTTTCTACCACCAAAGGGTCTGATGTAGTGAATGCCTTCGATTAGGACACTGTCTTTGAGCTCGTTGCGAATAGTACGAGGGGTGTACTTGATGCGTTCAGAAAGCTCTTGGGTTGTTAAGTAAGTATGTGACATAATACATTCCTTATATAAAGTTTAATCATCATGGTACTTTTAAACACCATGGTTGTAATTTAGCACAAATTTATAACTATGCAAGTACTTTTTATAATTAAGATTGGAGTTTTTCTGTGATAGTTAATCATTTACCGACTTTGTTAGCGGAAAGAAGACTAAAGGTAGCGGATGCCGTACGAGCGACAGGAATTAGCAAAACAACGTTACATAAAATATATAATGACCAGTCATCAAGAATCGACTTCGATACTATTGACAAGCTGTGTGAGTTTTTAGAAGTTGAGATTGGGGATATATTTGAGTATGTGCCTAGTGCAGAAGAGCTGGATTTGAAAAAGTAGAGTAGAGGTCAAATTTAAGAAATTTATGAGTGCAAAAATATAGGCCAGGCACAGCTTGGGCACAATCTGGGCACATGGTTTTTTTGCAATTTATAAAGATAGACTGAATCGATGGATTGTGACGAGAGTTAGAATTGGTGTCAGCCCTTATATTACGGGCACAAAAAAAGCCCAAATCATAAAGATTGGGGCTTTCGAATTTGGTAGGCGTAACTAGATTCGAACTAGCGACCTCTACCATGTCAAGGTAGCGCTCTAACCAACTGAGCTATACGCCTATTGAGGTGATGTATTTTAGCAAGTTTTTTAGGTTTTGCAAGCTTTTATTTACACAAAACAATAACTAATTGAGTTAACGCTCAAAAGTTAACTATGGGTGTTTAAATAATCAGTAAGAGGGTTAAGACCGCTGTCAGCGACGCCAATTTCTTGGGCTACCAACCGACCCTGTTTGTCCAAAATAGAAAGTAAGTTTGAATGATTAATATCGCCATTATCAGTAAACTGATATTTGATATTTAAGGTATTGGCTAGCATACGGGTATTGGCCTCAGTGCTACGGATTAAGTGCCAATGGTTCCCTAAATCATTGTGTTCGGCATAATTTTTCATGACTGGGACGGTATCACGCGCTGTGTCTAATGTTACCAATAAAAACTCAGTGTCAGCTCTTG
>Ga0208435_100572_pt1 | contig 10357 bp, 7 predicted proteins | sample 24_taG_FD_184097 | JGI IMG/M metagenome (GOLD analysis project Ga0208435, IMG submission 184097) | Marine viral communities from Cariaco Basin, Caribbean Sea - 24_WHOI_OMZ (SPAdes) (version 2) | ecosystem: Environmental > Aquatic > Marine > Oceanic | place: Caribbean Sea: Cariaco Basin | collected...
TTACTGCTTAGCTTCCTTTGCTGTGGGGCGTATTATATAGATTCTGACAGGGGTGTCAACCGCTTTATCAGAGGTTTTTGGGTTTATTTGATGAGACTTTTAATAATACATAGTTTTCAATGGGTTAAGATTGACATTCATTTAATTCTTTTAAATTAGACGGTAAATAATGACTCAGCTTTAAACAGTATCTATCGATATTCATTAATTGTCATCTATAGAGTTGCCATTAAGAACTTACTTTAAGCTAAAACTTTGAAGCTCTATACTGACTTTTTGACATATTTATCTGCTTATTGATAATTGCCTTCGCTGTGTCCTTTAACTATGATTTACACTTCTTGATATTCGCATAGATAGCATCTATATATAGAGGCCGACCTAATCCCTTACTATCTAGTGTTGATACACAGTTTTTGCTATAATAGCTGACTTTATAATATTGCTTAATGGCATTTCTTATTAGCCTTGATTGTTCAACGGTTGATTGTTTGAAATTTTGCCTTTAAGTGATATCTATCTCTTATAACATATCATAGCAGTTGGATATAATTGACGCAGTCTTGCGGTTATATGATTGATGGTTGCAATCATCACTGCCAACGGACGCAAAAAGGTGAATAGATTATGGTAGCGATTACTTTACCCGATGGTAGCGTAAAAAACTTCGAAGGTAGCACCACCGTCATGGAAGTGGCACAAAGCATTGGTGCAGGATTGGCTAAAGCAACGGTCGCCGGACGTGTAGATGGTCATCTAGTTGATGCGCACGACCCTATCGCTCATGATGCTAAAGTTGAAATCGTGACACCAAAAGATGATGACGGTGTCGATATCATTCGCCATTCTTGTGCTCACCTATTAGGTCATGCGGTTAAGCAGTTATATCCTGATGTAAAAATGGTGATTGGTCCCGTTATCGATGATGGTTTTTATTATGACATCTATAGCGAAACGCCCTTTACACCAGAGCATATGGCAGCCATTGAAAAACGCATGATGGAACTCATCAAGCAAGATTATGACGTTATCAAAAAAATGACGCCACGCGATGAAGTCATTAAAATCTTTGAAGAACGTGGTGAAGACTATAAGCTTAAGCTGATTAATGATATGCCAGGCGAAGAAGCGTTTGGCTTATATCATCATCAAGAATATGTCGATATGTGCCGTGGTCCACACGTGCCGAACACCAGATTTTTAAAAGTATTCAAACTGACCAAAATGTCTGGTGCATATTGGCGCGGTGATGCCAAGAACGAGCAACTGCAACGTATCTATGGTACAGCATGGGCGGATAAAAAAGATTTAAAAGCCTATATTCAGCGTATCGAAGAAGCTGAAAAACGTGACCATCGTAAAATTGGTAAAGCGTTAAATCTGTTCCATATGCAAGAGCAAGCGCCGGGTATGGTGTTTTGGCATGCGAATGGTTGGACGATATATCAAGTACTTGAGCAGTATATGCGTAAAGTACAGCACGATAACGGTTATGAAGAAATTAAAACACCGCAAATCGTTGATCGTAGTCTGTGGGAGCGTTCTGGACATTGGGGCAACTATGCTACCAATATGTTTACGACTGCCAGTGAAAATCGTGATTATGCGGTAAAACCGATGAACTGCCCGTGCCACGTGCAAGTTTTTAACCAAGGCCTAAAATCTTACCGTGATTTGCCATTACGTATGGCAGAGTTTGGCTCATGCCATCGAAACGAGCCATCAGGTTCGCTACATGGTCTGATGCGCGTGCGCGGCTTTACCCAAGATGATGCTCATATCTTCTGTACACAGTCACAAATCCAGCAAGAAGTCGCTGACTTTATCAAGCTAACTCTTGCCGTTTATGAAGACTTTGGTTTTGATAATATCATTATGAAACTCTCGACTCGCCCTGAAAAACGGGTCGGTAGCGATGAATCTTGGGATTTTGCCGAAAAAGCTTTAGCCGATGCATTAGATAGCTCAGGATTAGATTGGGCTTATCTGCCCGGTGAAGGCGCATTTTATGGTCCGAAGATTGAATTTAGTTTAAAAGATTCTTTAGGTCGCGTCTGGCAGTGCGGTACGATTCAGGTTGACCCAAACATGCCTGAGCGCCTTGATGCCGAATTCGTCAATGAGCAAAACGAGCGCGAAGTACCTATTATGTTGCACCGTGCCATCTTAGGTTCATTCGAGCGCTTCATTGGTATTTTGATTGAAAACTACGCTGGTTGGATGCCCGTTTGGCTAGCACCGCAGCAAGTGGTGGTGATGAATATCACTGATAAACAGGCAGATGCTTGTGAAAATGTGGTCAGCGAACTCAAAAAGTCAGGTTTGCGAGCTATTAGTGACTTGCGTAACGAAAAGATTGGATTTAAGATACGAGAGAAAACATTAGAACGCGTTCCCTATATGCTAGTATTAGGGGATAAAGAAGTCGAATCGGGCAGTGTCAATGTCCGTACTCGCGAAGGTGAAAACCTTGGCGTGATGAGTGTTCCAGAATTTATTACATTAGTACAGACCGCTGTCAGCAACAAAGGCCGACAGACCCCAAAAACAGATGAGGAGTAATACCTATTAAACAGTCAAACCGTTTGAACATCAACGAAGATATCACAGCCAAAGAAGTCCGTCTCGTTAAAGAAGACGGCGAACAGATGGGCGTGGTCGATATCGAAACCGCGATGAAAGCGGCACGTGAGGACAGTCTAGATTTGGTCGAATTGGTTCCTGAAGCCAAACCGCCAGTATGCAAAATCATGGATTATAAGCATTTCCTCTATGATCAAAAGCAAAAAGCGAAAGAAGCTAAAAAGAACCAAAAGCAAACTCAGCTAAAAGAGATGAAGCTGCGTCCTAGTACTGAAGAAGCTGATTATCAGGTTAAACTGAAAAAAATCGTCAGCTTTTTGGAAGACCAAGACAAAGTTAAAATCAGTATTCGCTTTCGTGGCCGTGAAATGGCGCACCAAGAGATTGGTCGCAAGCAGCTAGATCGTATTATCGAAGATACTGCTGAGATTGCTAACGTTGAGCAATATCCTAAGATGGAAGGTCGTCAGATGGGTATGCTGCTTGGGCCAACTAAGAAAAAGTAATCTGTTTATTAGATGGCTGTTAGTCAATATAGATATGTATAACCTTAACCATCAATATACTGCGGGATATTGATGGTTTTTTATTGTGTACATAGATACATATCTCTTTTAAATATGTTTAGTCAGATATAATTGGCTGACTCTATTTTACAAAACCTACCTTCTCAACCATTTGATTACGCGGTAATCTAAAGGTCTGTTTTATATTTGCTAATCAGCATTTATTAAAAATTTCTAGTAAGTGTATAAAAATAACGTATATCACGACCATCAGAGTCGTTGACAAAAACACTACTTTTATCCAATATTGAAGGAAATTTCATGCAAGAATTGACCCCACCAGAAAACGCAACGACGCCAAGTATTTCTCTAACCGCGCCTGAACCTGTGAGAGAAATACAAAAAAGCGAAGCAGATCAAATGGTCAAATTGGATGACAGCCAAATCCCAGAGCTTGATGCCAAGGTCGATGCCTTTGTTGATCATGTGATTAATAATTCTGTACACAGCGCTGAATTTCAGCAAAATGTGCAATCGATTCATAATCTCGGTACCAAAGAGATTCGTGAATCTGCACAAGTATCTAATCGTATGCTCGACTTACCCGCAAAAAGTCTCAATGACAGCTTGTTTGATAATTCCCCTATCGCCAAGTCATTGACTGAGTTGCGCGGTATCGTCGAAGATTTAGATCCGAGCAAAAAAGAGCTGACCAGCTCGCGTAAGCTATTCGGTCTCATCCCATTTGGCAATAAAGTACAGGATTATTTCCGTCAATACGAATCTGCACAGTCGCATATTAATGCGGTTGTTACCAGCCTATATAATGGTAAGGATGAGCTGCTCAAAGACAATGCGATGATTGAGCAAGAAAAAGTCAATATGTGGGAGCTGATGCAATCCATACGTCAATACGTTTATGTCGGCAAAAAAATTGATGAGCAGTTAGAACAAAAGGTTTATGCGATAGAAGCGATCGACCCAGAAAAAGCACGCATTATTAAAGAAGAGATGTTGTTTTATGTGCGTCAAAAAAACACCGACTTTTTAACCCAATTAGCCGTGAACGTGCAAGGCTATTTAGCGCTCGATACCATTCGCCGCAATAATTTAGAATTGATAAAAGGCGTTGATCGAGCCACCACAACCACCGTATCTGCACTACGTACAGCGGTCGTGGTTGCCCAAGCAATGACCAATCAAAAACTGGTACTTGATCAAATTACTGCTTTAAATAAAACCACCAGCAGCTTGATTGAATCGACCTCAGCGATGCTCAAACGTCAGTCAGGTGAAATCCATGAGCAAGCAACCAGTAGCAGCATTGAGCTTGATAAATTACAAAACGCTTTTAATAACGTCTATGATACGATGGATATGATTAGCAATTATAAAATTGAAGCGCTAGAGAACATGAAACAGACGGTCAATACGTTGACTACTGAAGTCGATAAGGCTCAGAAATACTTGGATAAGTCTAACCAAACAACAGTATTAGAAGTGTCGAAAGAAATAGACAGTAAAAAGATAACCAATAAATCAAGTACAGTCGATATCGACATTTGATTCGTTTTAATAGTTGTTGCCTATTAAAGGGTGGCCACTTCCTGCTACCAAATACACTTAAGACAATTGACGCAAGATATTGCAACGTCGTTCGTGTTAAGATAGCCATTATTAATAATTTTAAAAATAGATACGGTAATTTATGAGTTGGAACGATCCAAACGCCTCAAGTGAGGCAAAAAGATATGACAATCCTATCCCTAGTCGCGAACTGATACTCAGTACGATTAATGAGCATGGTGAAGTCACGCATCAACAATTGGCAAAAGCCTTTAATATTGATGACCCAGACCAGTTTGACGCTTTAGGCAATCGCCTAAAAGCGATGGCACGTGATGGACAGGTAAATCGCGACGGTCGTCCTTATCGCTATCGCACAGTGACCAAGCAAGATGTCGTCAGGGGTACAGTGTCTGCACATCCTAAAGGCTTTGGCTTTGTATTATTAAGCGATATGCCAGATTTGTTTTTGCATGAAAAGCAAATGCGATGGGTTTTCAACGGTGATACCGTAGATGCAGTCGGTACATCGACAGACAATCGCGGGCGCACAGAAGGACGTATCGTCGATGTCGTTGAACGTCGTCAAAATAACTTCATTGGTACATTAGTACGTGATGAAGACGGCTACTGTGTCGAGCTTGGTAGTCCAAATAATCACCAGCCGATTACCGTCACTGAAGAAAATGTACAAGCTTTGAATGCCAAGCAAGGCTCTCCTGTTAAGGTTGATGTTATTGATTGGCCCAATCAGCATGAATTTGCGACGGGTAAAATCACCGAAGTACTGTCTGATGACAATGACCGCGAACTGATTATTGAGACCACCTTACTCAATTATGACATCCCATCAGATTTTAGCGAAGCAGCACTGAAGCAAGCCAACGATTATCAAGAGCCGACTGAAAAAGATTTAAAAGGTCGTAAAGATTTGCGTGATTTGCCGTTGGTGACTATCGATGGTGAAGATGCACGTGATTTTGATGATGCCGTATTTGCCGAAAAACGCTCTGGTGGCAACTATCGTGTCTTAGTTGCGATTGCGGATGTCAGTTATTACGTTACACCAAACTCGCCACTTGATAAAGATGCCTACGAGCGCGGTACGTCCGTATATTTCCCGCATCGTGTGATTCCAATGTTGCCTGAAGTACTCTCTAATGGTCTGTGTTCATTGAATCCTGACCGTGATCGTCTTTGTATGGTCGCCGATATCAAAATATCGCGGGCAGGCAAAGTGACTGGTTATGAGTTCTATCCTGCTGTCATGCACTCACAAGCACGTTTAACATATAATCAAGTAAACGCTTATCTTGAGAACCCAGAAGATAAGAGCGTACCTACCTCAATCACGGGTAATAAAGACGTCAAAAAATCTGTCGATACCTTACATCAATTGTATGAGCTACTGCTGAAAAAGCGTGAAGAGCGCCATGCAATGGAGTTCGAAACAGTTGAGACCTACATTAAGTTTAATGAGAAAGGTGGTATCGAAGCAATCCTACCGCGTACTCGCGGTGATGCTCAAAAACTCATTGAAGAATGTATGCTGCTGGCCAATACTTGTGCAGCGAACTTTGCACTCAAGCATGAGCTTCCTGTCTTATATCGTAACCATGACAAACCTGATGGCGAAAAATCAATGCGTATTCACGAATACGCAAAGAACTTTGGTTTAAGCTTCCCAGAAGAAAATCCAACGCAAGCCGATTATCAGCGCATTATTGAAGCCACCAAAGACAGACCCGATGCGATTAGTATCCACAGCATGCTGTTGCGCTCAATGATGCAAGCAAATTATGCACCTGACAATATCGGTCACTTTGGGCTAGCTTATGACGAATATAGCCACTTCACCTCGCCGATTCGTCGTTACCCTGATTTAATGCTGCATCGTGCCATCAAAGCAAAAGTGACCAATACTCAGCAGCCAGTGATGGACTTTTCTCTCGAAGCGGCTGGTACGCAAACCTCAGATACTGAGCGCCGTGCCGAAAAAGCCTCACGCTATGTAGAGTCTTGGCTCAAGTGTCACTATATGAAAGATCATGTTGGTGAAGAGTTCGAAGGTGTGGTTACTACAGTCACAAGCTTCGGTTTGTTTGTCACCTTGACTGACTTATATATCGATGGTTTGGTTCACATCTCTAATGTCGGTGATGACTTCTTTGTTTACGATGAGCAGCAACAACAGCTGATCGGTAAAGACAAAGGGACATTATTCGGACTGGGCGATCGCGTTAAAGTGAAAGTTGCTGGCGTCAATATGGATCTGCTACAAATTGACTTTGATTTAAAAGCCAAATTGCAATCTAGTGAAATGAATCAAACGAAGAGCGCGCCTTCTAAGAAAGGCACTGATAAGAAAAGTACTGATAGAAGAAGCCCCGCTAAAAAGACTGGCAGCCGTAGTAAAGGCGCAAGTAAGAAAAGCTAGTGTTAGCAAACGCTTCAAATAATAAAAAGGCCAACGTCATCGTTGGCCTTTTTTGTGCGTGATATTTTATAACGACTACTTAAATCATTATTGCGCATTACTCATCTGGTCTAGACGTTCCTTGTCTGCTTCCTGCGCCTGATCTATTTTCGCAGTAGCATTATCGAGTATGGCTTTAGGCTGTTTGCCAAGTGGCTGGCTTGCGACATCTACTGAGCCACTTTCTACATCATCCGTATTTGGTAACGCTGTATCGGGAGATTGCTCAGATCCTGCGTCACTTATGACTACTTCTCTATTTTTATCACGTTGATTGCCATTAATGAGGTTAAAACCTAGTAACGCAACCATACCCACTAGGGCGAACATAATCAAGTGTTTCATTTGCATAAAAAATGTCTCGTATTTGAATGATAATCAGATATATGTTTCGTTGCATTTTTTATGCCTAGTTTTTGGCAGGTTTTGCAAATTATTCTTGCGGGCTATTATTATTCAGTAAATCAGTCTCGTCAGAGCTTTCTGCAATTTCCTGTTCAACTTTTTCCATGAGTTTTTCGTCGGGACGAGCGTTAAGCACTTCATCAGCATTGCGACCTTGTAAAATCAATTTGGCACGAGCCTTTGCTTGTTTTTTGTCCTTATCATCAACGCTATTATCTTCATTCTGGTTTTCATCGGTCAATTTGGGCGTGATTGGCGTAATCGTCATGTCTGACTTAGCACTATCAGTGTTAGCCTGCATATGCTCAAATGCTTTTTCTAAGTTACTATTAAAACGCAAACGATAAATCGGTTCAGGCAAGCTGAAGCCTTCATTTTCTAACGCATGCTTGGTCTCACGAATGGCAATACTGCGTGCTTTTGAGAAATCCGTATCTGATTGATCCACCCAAATTTGAAATTCCAAAATGATATTAGAGTCGCCAACATTGGTAATGACAGCCACTGCTTTTGGCTCATCTAAAACGAATGTTAATGTATGTATCGCATCCAGTCCGACCTTGATAGCCGCTAATGGATCATCATTGGCATCAACGCCTAACTCAAAGGTAAATCGACGTTCTGGATTTTTGGTGTAGTTTAAAATCGTTGCTTTAAATACTTCAGCATTGGGAATGCGCAACTGGTTGCCATCTAAAGTCATCAGAATAGTCGCACGTGAGGTTAGCCGTACTACAATCCCCTCTTGATTATTAATCAAAATATGATCACGTGCGCGAAATGGTTGGCGAATACTGAGCATGAGCGAGGCAATGTAATTCTCAATAGTGTCTTTGACCGCAAAACCAACGGCAATACCGATAACGCCTGCACCGCCAAGCAAAGTGCCTAAAATGGTTTCGGCGCCTATCAAACTCAGCGCAAGAATCAAACCGAAAATAATAAAAATGACTTTAACGGTTTGTGACAGCAATTCGGCGACAAACGGATTGGGCGTGAGCCGTTGCCACATTTTTTTTCGATTAGACAGCCAACTACCAAACCATGTCACCAATGCAAATAGGACAATGCCGACCAATAGGAGTGGCAAGGCTTTGACTAGATTTTTGGCTTGGGCTTTAAGACCTTGATAAACGGTAGTGACATTGTCTTGAACATCAAGGGTACGATCAATCCGATCTTCGACAGTGACCACATCTGTCAGACGGTTGGTCAAATTAATGGCTTGTTGCGCTTTTTTCTCGTTCGGCGTCTCTCCGGTTAAGGTGACAACACCTTGCGTAACGCTGACATTGACGGCCTGCAGACCTTCTATTTCAGAAAAAATACCCTGAATACGTTGACGAATGTCATTGTCTTTTTGCGGAGTAGGAGTGGTTTCGATTTGCGCATTATTGGTGCTCTCACCACTGATTATGGGCGGTGGTGCTGGTTCAGGTATGACCACTGGAGATGCTGAAGCTTCCTCTTCTGATGTCGCATCAAGTAAAGGTTTGTCAGCTGCCGGATTTTCTGCTGTATCTATCCCCAATGCAGTGGTGATACCAGTCACCTCTTCACCGGTCGCATACACTGGAAAGGCAAAAAGGATGCTTAGTAACAACAGCATTTGACCGCACGCTTTTATAAAATCGCGCATCGTTGAACGGTCAAAGTGAGTGTTCATAAGCATCCTTTGCTTATTATAGATTTTCGTACTCATCTTTCTTTACTGAATGTTCAATAATCATTAACTGTCCAAATAAACTTGTGCCTCGCCCAAGTTTAACGTGCCTTCATAGATTGCGCGACCAGTAATGATACCTTCAATACAATCGCCATAAGGTTTCAGCAGTTCGATATCTTTCATATTGGTCACGCCGCCTGAGGCAATCACAGGCAAGCCGCCTTCACGTGCTAAATTGACAGTTTGTTCAACGTTGACGCCTTGCATCATGCCATCGCGGTTGATATCGGTGTAGACAATCGACGATACGCCGACATCTGCAAAGCGCTTTGCAAGCTCGGTCGCCTTGGTATCCGTCACATTTGCCCAACCATGGGTTGCTACCATGCCATCTTTTGCATCGATACCTACAATGATATGACCCGGAAATTCGCGGCAAGCTTCTGCGACAAAATCCGGATCTTCGACCGCTTTTGTACCAATGATGATATAAGTCAAACCAGCCGTAATATATTGCTCAATGGTGTTCATATTGCGCACACCGCCGCCCAACTGAATAGGCAGATTCGGATACGCTTTAGTAATGTCATTCACCACTTGTCTATGAACGGGGACGCCGTCAAATGCCCCATTCAAATCAACCAAATGCAGTCGACGTGCACCTTCCTCTACCCAGCGTGCTGCCATAGCCACTGGATCATTAGAAAAAACCGTATCGTCCTCCATACGGCCTTGTTTTAAGCGGACACATTTACCATCTTTTAAATCAATAGCCGGGATAATGACAGGCACAGCACACATATAGCATTCCTTATAAAGCACAACAATAAATACATTTAGAAAAGTAAATTCAAAAATCAGGGTGTATTGAACGTTCAACACCCTCTAAACACGCATAAAAACATCAGTCAAAAGTGACTTAATACACAGACGAATCAAAAGCTATCCATGATAGACCCGAAATCCTCTTCGATAGATAGCAATGACAATAAAAAAACGGTCAATCATAACCATAAGTTTTAATACAGTGAATCACTGGCAACATTAGATAAATTCAATTACTGACTGGCAATTTTAGGTCAATTTAGCGTATAATCCTAGGTAAATTTTTATTTGTTTCTATGTGATAGTAACCATGCGCTGCGCTTTTTATTG
>Ga0208435_100575_pt1 | contig 10343 bp, 5 predicted proteins | sample 24_taG_FD_184097 | JGI IMG/M metagenome (GOLD analysis project Ga0208435, IMG submission 184097) | Marine viral communities from Cariaco Basin, Caribbean Sea - 24_WHOI_OMZ (SPAdes) (version 2) | ecosystem: Environmental > Aquatic > Marine > Oceanic | place: Caribbean Sea: Cariaco Basin | collected...
ACTTTTCTTACAAAGCTAGACCATGGACAAGCTAACGGTGCAATATCTAACATGGTGCGTAAATCAAGTGACAGAGATATAGAAAATCTTCGTAATGGCGACTGGTTTTATTGAAAAGCTCGTAGTGTGCACCTAGCGCACCGATTAAAATTAAAGTTCAGACTAATTTATCATAAAATGGTCATTCAGAGGCGCGTTTTAGCCCCGACTGTAGCGGTATCCTGCTGGGTTGGGCAAGTTGCGGTGGCTAGAGTTTGAGGTAGTGTCGAGGTAACAGCAACATCTCAACTCGTGTCACCGCCTCGCCCAGACTGGCAGATATAAGCGAAAAGCGGGATTAGCTCCCCTACTTCTTAAAACTCAAATCCCAAACATAAAAAAGGTGAGCCGAAGCCCACCTTTTTTTATGTTTAAAACAATGATTTAAAACAACTTAAGCTATATCCTAACGCAACCAAGCGCGAGCGTTACGGAACATACGCATCCACGCTCCGTCCTCATCCCATGCTTCTGGTTTCCAGCTATGATTGTAGGCACGTAGCGTACGCTCAGGGTGCGGCATCATGATGGTGACGCGACCGTCGGTGCTACACAGACCCGTGACACCGCCGACCGAACCGTTCGGATTAAGCGGATAGGTCTCGGTTGGATGACCTTGGCTGTCGACAAAGCGCATGGCGAGCTGACCGTGTTTTGCCATACCGTCGATCTCGGTATTGTCCAGCGTGGCATAGCCTTCACCGTGCGCGACAGCGATTGGTAAGATACTATCTTGCATACCTTTGAACAAGATAGACTTGGTACGCTCGACTTTGACGTTGACCGTACGCGCCTCAAAGCGAGCAGATTTATTGGCAATAAATCTTGGAAAGTTTTCTGCGCCTGGGATGAGGTCTTTGAGCTGCGCCATCATCTGACAGCCGTTACAGACACCGAGTGAGAAAGTATCAGGACGGGCAAAGAAGCGCACAAACTGCATGCGCAATTCGTCATGGAACAAGATAGAGTTCGCCCAGCCAGAGCCTGCGCCGAGGACGTCACCATAACTAAAGCCACCACAAGCGACCAGACCGTCGAAGTCACGTAGATTAATACGACCTTCAAGTAAATCGCTCATATGGACGTCGACCGCTTCAAAGCCTGCTTGGGTAAAGCCTGCTGCCATTTCTGTCTGACCGTTGACGCCTTGCTCACGCAGGATAGCGACTCTTGGCTTACTTTCACGGCTAGCTAAATATGGCTCTTCAACTTTTTGATTGAGGTCAAAGTTTGGCGCAGCGATAAGTCCTTGATGGCTAGCATCAGAGATCAAGTCATATTCTTGCTGTACGCACGCTGGGTTGTCACGGCGACGGGCGATTTGATAGCTGACCTGACTCCACTCTTGTTGTAGCTCAGAACGCTTAAAGCGTAGCGTATCATCAACCATGAGTATTGGCGTTTGGATAATGAGGCTGTCTTCCTCACAGCTTTGACCGACGAGGCTTAGCATATCGCTGACGTTAAATTCTTCTGCCAATTGCATAAGAGCCGCGACGTTTTCTGGTAAGACTTGAATGACCGCGCCCAGCTCCTCACTGAATAACTGACCGAGTAAATTTTTATCGTCCAATGACAGCTTGATACCTTGTCGACTGGTGAATTGCATCTCTGCAATCGTTGCTAGCAAACCACCATCACCGATATCGTGATAAGCACTAATAACGCCTTGCTCGTTACCCGCTTGGATAAAGTTAAAGAAGTCGATTAAATCGCTTGGTTTATCGAGGTCAGGACACTCATTGCCCAATTGGCTTGCCGTTTGCGCAAGGATTGAACCGCCAAGGCGCAGTTTACCTTTTGATAAATCAATACGGTAGAAGGCGCTATCACCATTTATTAGCTCAGGCGTAAGCGTTTTTACCACGTCAATAACAGGCGCAAAAGCAGTAATCACGAGGCTCATTGGCGAAACGACTGATTTATCAGTGCTACCGTCTTCGTTGCTATCTGTCCAGTTGGCACGCATGGATAGCGAATCTTTACCAACTGGGATAGCGATACCCAATGCTGGGCATAGTTCTTCACCGATCGCATGTACGGCGTCAAACAATGCAGCGTCCTCATTGTCATCGCCACAAGCGGCCATCCAGTTTGCTGACATGGTGATGTCTGATAACTGGTTAATACGCGCGCCAGCAATATTGGTAATCGCTTCACCGACTGCTAAGCGTGCAGAAGCTTTTGGACTAATAAGGGCAACAGGCGTACGTTCACCGACGCTCATCGCCTCACCGCTCATTGGCTGACCATCTAGCGCTAATAAACCAGACGCGGTAACGGCGCAATCGGCAACGGGCACTTGATAGCGACCGACATATTGGTCACGGACTACCATACCCGTGATTGAGCGGTCACCAATGCTAATCAAGAAAGACTTACTCGCAACGGTTGGATGACGCAGCACATCTTTGATAGATTCAGCTAAATTAAAATCATTGAGCTCAAGCGGCGGCAACTCATTGTCTTGACGATTAAAGCTACGCTGCATCTGCGGCGTACCACCGAGCAATACTTGCATCGGCATATCGACTGGCTGCTCATCGAGCAATTCATCATCAACGATAAGCTGACGTATTTCCGTCGCTTCACCCAAGATGGCATACGGGCAACGCTCACGGGCACAAATCGCATCAAACTGCTCTTTGCTTTCAGGGCGAATTGCTAGTACATAACGCTCTTGCGCTTCGTTTGACCAAATCGCCATCGGCGACATGCCTGCTTCTAGCGACGGGATTTTACGCAGGTTTAAATGGGCGCCCATCTCGTGGTCATTGACCAATTCTGGCATGGCGTTTGATAGACCACCGGCGCCAACGTCATGTAATGAGACGATTGGGTTACCGTCCGCGCTGTTGTTACTAGCGTCGACATCGTTACCAGCCAAGGCCCAGCAGCGATCGATGACTTCTTGGCAGCGACGTTCCATCTCAGCGTTATCGCGCTGCACAGAAGCAAAGTCTAAACCTTCATCCAGCTCGCCGCTATCGACAGATGATGCTGCGCCGCCGCCCAAACCGATTTGCATCGCAGGGCCGCCAAGGACAATTAATAAGTCACCTTGTTGAATGGCATTTTTCTCGATGAGGTTGCGTTTGATATTACCGTAACCACCTGCCAGCATGATGGGCTTATGATAGCCGCGCATCTCGCTGCCGTCTTTTGCCGCTGAGGTATCTAATTGGAAACTACGGAAATACCCGCATAAGTTTGGACGACCAAACTCGTTAGAGAAGTTTGCTGAGCCGAGTGGTGCTTCGGTCATAATCTCAAGGCTGGTTGCCATACGATCGGGCGTACCGTAGTCTTGGGTGCTGACTTGCCCCGACTGCTCCCATTTTTCGGCAAGCTCTGGAATATGCAGATGTGATACATGAAAACCCGTCAAACCGGCTTTTGGTTTACCGCCACGACCGGTTGCGCCTTCATCACGAATCTCACCACCCGCGCCCGTCGCTGCACCGGCATAAGGGGCAATCGCCGTTGGATGGTTATGAGTCTCGACCTTCATTAAGATATCGATTTCTTCTTGATGAAAGTCATAAGGATGGGCAGAATTTACATCCGTGGCATCAGTCGGCACTGGGTAGTAACGCAGCCCCTTAGCACCAGCCATCACCGCGGCGTTGTCTTTATAAGCCGACAAGATACCTTGGGGATTGGCTTTATAAGTATTTTTAATCATTTGGAACAGTGATTTTGGTTGCACTTCGCCATCGACCGTCCACTCAGCGTTAAAGATTTTATGACGGCAATGCTCTGAGTTGGCCTGCGCAAACATCATGAGCTCAACGTCCGTTGGATTACGTTTAAGCTCATTGACGTAGGCATTCATTAGATAGTCGATATCTTCGCTCGACAAGGCAAAACCAAATTCTTTATTGGCATCCTCTAACGCTGATTGACCTTGGCCGATGACGTCAATGCGATTAAGCGACGCTGGCTGTTCATCATCAAACAGTTTATTTACGTCATTTAAATCATAAACTAGGCTTTGGGTCATACGGTCAAACAATAATTGCTCAGCGGCTTTAGGAAGCTTGTTATTGGTTGCGCTCAATTCACCGTCTGCTTTTGCATCAATCGTTAGGGTATAAACGATGACGCGCTCGACGCGTTTAATCTCAATTTCACAGTTATTAAAGATATCGGTCGCTTTACTGGCCCACGGCGAAATCGTCCCAAAACGCGGACCGACGATCACTTGTACTTGATTGGCCTCTGGAGCGGCAAGTTGAATATCGGCATGCACCCCAAACAAATCCAGCGCTTTTTTCTGCTCATCACCTACGAGGTCGCGCGATAGCACATAAACCTGCTGAGTATGAATCTGGCTGACATTTAGCTCGGTTTTTTGCTGAAACTGACTGATGAGTTGCTGCGTCTGAAAATCGGTAAGAAACGGTTGTCCGGCGATGGTCATCATAAAGGCATAATCCGTAAGATCAAGGCATCTCTGCCATGCAAAGTAAATGGTCTGCGTATTATAACAAGAAGCCCTGTAATAAGCAGGTCAAAACCGAGATAAAAAGCTTTTCAAAACAGAAATATTGCTCAGCTGGCATCACAATTTTTACCTAATTCTTGTAAACCTTACAAACACTCACACCGCATTACTGGCGACCTATATAAATAAGATAGTGATAATCGCTATTCTAGTTGGCAGTTGCGATGAGTTAAGCGCGTCATAACGAGCTTGACAACTATAAATATAATCTGCTCATAAAAATTACTATAAACGGCGCTGGCTTGTCTAAACTGAATGATTAATAAGCAACCATAAGTTAAACAAAGAACCACTTACTATAATGATAAAAGGACAAACCAAATGAGTAACCAAGAGCATATCGCGAAAATCCAAGAAATTATCAAAGACGTAAAATTTGCCATGATGAGTACCACCAATAAAAAAGGTGACATTCACGCTTGGCCAATGACCACCAATAAAGCCGATGTCGCTGCCAAAGAAATTTGGTTTATCGGTGATAAAACCTCAGACGTCGTCAAAGACATCCAAAACGATGCCAGAATTGGATTAACGTACGCTACCCAAGACGAGAAAAACTATGTCTCTATCAGTGGTAACGCTGAATTATCAACCGACAAAGACAAGTTAGATGAGCTATGGTCGCCTGTTTATAACGCCTTTTTTGCTAACGGTAAAGAAGATGAAAACGTCCAATTGATTAAAGTAGTGCCACATGGTGCCGAGTGCTGGATCAGCGGTAGCTCAGTGGTCAATATGTTTAAAATGGCAACCGCAGCGGTACAAGAAGGTAAAACTGCTGAAGATTTAGGCGAGACTTTCTCCGTCTCTCTATAACCTCGGTTTCTGTAAGTTTTGCTGTCTTAATAATAAAAAAATAAAACACAAGACCGATACTTCAAACGCTAGTAAATTTTTATTTACTAGCGTTTTTTTCAACAAAATTTTATGGGTTTATTTTGTTTTATCAAAATCTTAAAGCTTACAAAGCGTCACAGCGTATTACAGAGCAGCTATATCGTTTTATTAAGCAACTTTATTATATTAATAACTGATTCCACGCATAACGAGTCATCGGCTAAGAGTTATTAATGATTCATTAATTATCTGTCGGTAGCTTTTAAACTGCCTATTTCAATAGTAAAGGATAACTATTATGAGTAAACAAGCGCAAATGGACACCATCCAAGCGATGGTAAAAGATATTAAATATACCATGATGACCACACGCAATGGCGAAGACCATCTGCACTCTTGCCCGATGAATACCACCGAAACCAGCATTGGCGCCAAAGAGATCTGGTTTATCGGACACACGCCATCTGAGACTGTTGATAACATTAAACAAAATGCGGAAGTAAATTTGGCTTATACCTCGAAAGGTGATGATAGGTATCTATCTATTTCTGGTACTGCTGAATTGATCGAGGATGCGGAAAAACTCAATGAACTATGGTCGGTTATGTATAACGCCTATTTTGAGCAAGGCAAAGAAGATCCAAGGGTACAGCTGATTAAAGTGGTGCCGCATGGCGCGGAATATTGGGCAAATGGTAATGCCATTACCAGCGCGGTCAAAATGACGGCGGCGGCAGTTACCGATACGGCGATTGAAAAAAGCTTAGGGGGAAATTTCTCTATTGAATTGTAATTATTTGATCATTAAATACAGTTAAAACTATGATAAATAAAAAACGCCAGTCACTTATCATGACTGGCGTATTTGTTTATGAGCGGTTTAAACTTAAGCGTGTAAACTTAATGACTAATAGCATTTATTCTACATACTAACCGCTTTGTTTTAAATACGGCCATGCAGCTCTTAAGTAAATCATCATCGACCATAAGGTTAAAATCACCGCCGCCACCATCAATATATAGCCTATCATTTCAAGCGATTGCCAATTTAACAATAACACAGTGATAGCGATCATCTGAAAAGTGGTTTTGAGTTTGCCGACATACGAGACAGCAACACTGGTACGATTGCCAAGCTCCGCCATCCACTCGCGTAGCGCCGAGACAGCAATTTCACGCGAGATAATCACAATCGCCGCAATCGCCATAATGATATTGGGATGCCACTGTACCAAGATAATCAATGCGGCTGCGACCATTAGCTTATCAGCGACTGGGTCTAAAAAGCGCCCAAACGCAGAGACCACGTTAAGCTTACGGGCAAAGTAACCATCGAGCCAATCGGTCACCGCGGCGATAATAAACACACCGGTTAGCAGCAAATGGCGCAGCAAACTGTCGCTAAATTCGCTCATACCTACCCGCGCGATGACATTGTCCGAAATCGCTGGCATGCCAATTCCCATGGCGGGTGGCCAATAAGCAATCGCCACAAATAGCGGAATCATTAAAATACGCGCAATCGTAAGATTGTTGGGTAAGTTAAAGATACTTCTGTCGTTTGGCGTTGGTAGCGGTTTTTGTTCTGGTGTGTGCAGCGGTGTACTCTCGGTCATGACAAACCCAGTTTATAGTGAACGATAAGAATGTGGCTAGCTTAGCATTTTTCAGCCATGTCGTCATGCTTCTGTGCCGGTTGGTTTTGGCTTTACTCAATTGCAAGTGTTTTTGAGCAAAAGATGCTTAGCAAAACGATTATGATGATGATTTTTAGCTAATAATCGGCGGACAATTAACCAAAACGTAATGACATGTAAGCAAGCTAGGTAAATCGACCAATTTCAGTTATGATGACTGTGTAATAAATACAGTTGTACACTGGAAATTGTAAGCAGATGTGATAATTTCTTGAAATCATAGATTTTGTCGTCATCTTTATATTAACAATAATAAATCTTGATCAATTTACTTGTGGCTCGTTATTCAGTAGTAGCTCGGTCGCATGATAAGTTTTCCTCAGCCCACGACACCTCCTTCGTGGGCTCTTTTTTTGCCGGTAAGTTAATGATTTATATAAATTCAAATTTATTATGATGTAATACGTCTAAGTTTAATTCCTTAAAGCCTTTATTATCTGTAAATTAAACCATCGCTGCCACCGTCTGCGCTGCCATTTGATAGCAGCTTTCGATATTACCTTGCCCGCACCAATCGCCGCTGACAATCCATTGTTGCTTATCATCAACCAATACTCCTAACTGCTCTTTATGAGAAGCGGTTACGGTTGCAGCAAAACGCCAACGGTGACAGTTAACTTGGCTTGGCGCGCTGTCGGTTTGCCAGTTTAGTGCTTGCTTGGCGGCTTCTAACAACTTTGCTTTTATGGTATCGATATCGTCATCGACGTGCTGCTCTGACCAGTCGTTGCGCGCATGAATGGTCATGCTGGGTAATAGCGCATGATGCTCAGGCTTATGATGTTCGATAAATATTCTATCAATGATAGAATTCTGTACATAAGCCACATCCCACGCCGTGTCCCAACAGCTTAGCGCCTCAGGTAATGGTTGGTTCTCATTCCAACCAAGCATTAAGCTATAGCACGCCTGCATTGTTGGCTCAGTGATTTTTGCGCATTCACTAAAGCCGCTATCTGCCATCAGCTCGACGGCTTGACCATTTGGCACCGTACAAATCACCCAATCAAAATGACCAAGACTGTTGCCATTTTCATCGAATAGCTCAGTTTTATTACTGGTTTTTTCACTGGTTTTGTCGTTAGTTTTATTATTGTTGTTGCTATCTGGCGTTTGCTTATATTGAGATAATGGCGCGACGCGGGTATTAAACTTGATGGTGCTATGCTGCAATTCATCAGCCAATGCTCGCCCCCAACTGGTCATCTTTGGCGTGCTGATATAGCGCGATTGCGTACTGCCCCATTGCTCTTTGAGGTGCATATCAGCTGTGGGATTATTTTCAGACATTGGCGTTAAGCTCACTACTCGCGCGCACCAAGGCTGTAGCAAACCTGTCTGCAACCACGGCTCAATAAATTGTTGAAAGCTTGTGGTTTTGGTGGTAAAAAACTGCGCTCCAAATGCCCATTGCCAGTTTTTATCAGTAAGGCTATCGCTGCGGTAACGTGTTGCTAGACGCCCGACGCTGCGTGATTTCTCAAAAATAGTGATTTCTGGTATTAAGGATTTGTCATTAATTTTCTGCTCATTCATTTGGCTAAAAGCGCGTTCTAATAAGGTGGCAGTAAATAGCCCCGTTAAGCCAGCACCGATAATAGCAATTTTTGGCGCTGATGCCTGCGTAGGCTGCAAAGAAGAGTTCGGCATAATGACGTTAAACCTTGTAAATGTAGAGAAAAACAAAAGTTATTGAAACTTTAAAGCGCGCCAATAGCAATAACCTCTAGGTAAAAAAACCATACTATTTACGATAGTATGGCTTTTGAAGAAGGGAAAAATTAGTTTAGTGCATATCCTTTTAGTATATCCAATTATCGAATCATACTCTTTAATCTCCGCGTTCCGCTTTGACCACGTCAATCAGCTCATTGATGACAGCGCTATCAGCGAGGGTCGATAAATCGCCCAATCCAACATACTGCCCTGCGGCAAGATTTCGCAGGATACGGCGCATGATTTTACCAGAACGCGTCTTGGGTAAGACGTCCACCATATAAATAGCATCCAAGTTAGCAATCGGGCCAATCTCCGCGCGCACGTGGCGATTGAGCTCGGATTTTAAAGCATCCGTTGCGGTTTCGCCCGATTTTAGAATGATAAAGGCACAAACCCCCATGCCGCGAATGTCATGCGGCATACCGACAATCGCCGCCTCAGCCGTTGCTGGGTGTGCAACCACCGCGCTTTCAATCTCTGCCGTGCCCAAGCGATGCCCGGCAACATTGAGCACATCATCCACGCGTCCGGTAATCCAGTAGTGACCGTCTTCGTCACGCTGCGCACCATCACCAGTAAAATAATAGCCCGGATATTCTGTAAAATAGGTTTTTAAAAAGCGCTCGTGATCGTTATAAATGGTACGCATCTGCCCCGGCCAGCCGCCACTAATCGCAAGGTTACCTTCTGCCGCACCTTCTAAGACATGGCCATCAGCATCGACGACGACCGGCTCGATGCCATATAGCGGATTCATCGCCGCGCCTGGTTTCATATCGACAGTACCCGGTATTGGTGCCAGCAAGATACCGCCGGTTTCCGTCTGCCACCATGTATCGACAATCGGACATTTACCGCCGCCAACGACATGATAGTACCAGTCCCACGCTTCTGGATTGATCGGCTCACCAACCGTCCCGAGCAAACGCAAACTTGAGCGATCCGACTCACGGACAAAGGTATCGCCCTCTTTCATCATCGCACGGATGGCCGTCGGTGCCGTGTATAAAATCGTGATTTGGTGTTTATCAATAATATGTCCAATACGCGCCCACGTCGGATACTCTGGCACACCTTCGAACATGACCGTCGTCGTACCATTGGCGAGCGGTGCATAAGTAGCATAAGTATGACCGGTCACCCAGCCGACATCGGCGGTACACCAGTAGACATCGTCTTCTTTGACATCAAACACATCGCGAAACGTAGAAAGCGCATAAGTGATATAACCGCCAGTGGTATGCAGCACGCCTTTTGGCTTGCCGGTAGAGCCTGAAGTATATAATAAAAACAGCGGATCCTCGGCATTCATGACTTCAGGCTCGCAATGCTTCGATTCGCCATCGACCAAACTGTGATACCAGACATCGCGGCGACCGCTCATCGGCACAGAGTTACCCGTACGATGGACGACCACGACATTGGTCACGCTATCGGTGCCATCCATGTCTAACGCACGGTCGACATTGGCTTTGAGCGGTGTGCGTTTATTACCGCGAATACCTTCGTCGGCGGTAATGACCAATTTTGATTGGCTGTCGATA
>Ga0208435_100576_pt1 | contig 10316 bp, 10 predicted proteins | sample 24_taG_FD_184097 | JGI IMG/M metagenome (GOLD analysis project Ga0208435, IMG submission 184097) | Marine viral communities from Cariaco Basin, Caribbean Sea - 24_WHOI_OMZ (SPAdes) (version 2) | ecosystem: Environmental > Aquatic > Marine > Oceanic | place: Caribbean Sea: Cariaco Basin...
GCGATGCGTTATGTCGATAGCCAAGGTCATCCAACTGAGACGTATCCGCTCAATCCAAACGGTTCGGTCGGCGGTGTCACGGGTCTGTGTAGCACTGATGGTCGTGTGACGATTATGATGCCACATCCTGAGCGTAACCTAAAAGCCTATAACCACAGCTGGAAACCAGAAGAGTGGGATGAAGACGGCGCGTGGATGCGTATGTTCCGTAACGCTCGTGCTTGGTTGCGCTAGCCGCAAACCTAGATGCTTGATTAACTTCGTCAAACTTGCTGAGCCTACGACATGTAGTGCTTGCGCATGTTTTCCTCGCTACTCAAACCTCTAGCAATTGCTTATAATTTTAGATAGCGGTTTTTTAAATGAAAAGGTGGGCTTAGGCTCACCTTTTTTGTGTTTGGAGTTTGAGTATTTAAATGTTTAAAGTAACGCCTTAATTTTGTTATTAAGTAATGTAGAGTAGGTTGGTGTGGAGCTTGCGACACCCAACGGTTTAGGGGAGCTAATCCCGCCTTCCGCTTGTATCTGCCAGTTTGGGCGCGGCACTGGCTACGGTTTGGGTCGTCGCTTGCTTCGCGTCGCCACCCCAAAACCTAGCCATCGCAACTTGCCTAAACCAACAGGATACCGCTACAGTCGGGGGTAAAACGCGCTTATGAATGACTATTTTATGATAAATTAGTCTGAACTTTAATTTTAGTCTTATTGGTGCGCTGGGCGCACCCTACGAACTAATTGCTTTCTTTGGAGATTAGAATGAACAATCAATCTGAACTGAATAAAGGCGAAAACAAGCCACACGAAAAATCAGACGATAATTTACCGAGAAAATGTGGCATTGTAATGCCTATTGCAAGTATGGAGGGCTATCCTGAATCTCATTGGAAAGATGTTAAAAGAATAATAGAATCGGTTATTAAAGAAGCTAATTTTGAAGCTAGATTAGTCAGTGATGCGGATGATATAGGTGTTATTCACAAACGTATTGTTCAAAACTTATATGATAATCCGATGATAGTTTGCGATATAAGCGGTAGAAATCCAAATGTCATGTTTGAGCTAGGATTACGTCTAGCTTTCGATAAACCAACAATTATTATAAAAGATGAAGTAACACCTTATTCTTTCGATACATCTGTTATTGAACATTTAAGTTATCCAAAAGACTTAAGATATCATGATATTGAAATCTTCAAAGAAAATTTAAAAGATAGAATAAAAAAGACTTATAAGGCATATGAAAATGACCCTGAAAATTACTCCACCTTCTTAAAAAACTATGGTGCTTTTAAAGCTCCATTAATTACCGAAGAAACAGTTTCTGTTGATAGATATGTATTAGATACTCTTAAAGATCTTCAAGTATCTGTCAGTCGCCTCTCTCATTCTATGAGCTCTAAACCCATAAACTACAACAACAAAACTCAGTTTATAAGAAATGCGTCAGCACACCAACTAGATTTTTATGGTCATGAAGAACCCAATATTTTAGAGTTTTATCTTGACGGAATTAGAGATAAAGACGAGTTATCTATAAACCTACAAGATGTCTTAGCGGAATTTAGTTTTCTTATAGAAAAAGTAAGTTTTAACTCAGGGAAGCTCTTTATTAAAGTTAAGAGTAGTAGTCACGAGGATCTTGATATTGTTGGAGAAGTAATCTCTCAAATAGAAGGGTTAGGTTATGAGATAGATGAGTTAGATCATAATATATATAGACTATCTGAAGGTAGGGGATAGATTAATGACTCCAAAAGAGTTCGAACAGATAGTTGGTCGCATAATCTCAATTATGGTTAAATCAGGTGACGAAGTAGTTTGGAATGATAAAATTCCTGATCCTGATAACTCAAAGCAGATCAGACAAATCGATATTGCGATTAATCATGACGGTTTAAAAAGTCATATTGAGTGCAGGCATCATAGCGCACCCCAAGACGTAAAATGGATTGAAGAGTTAATAGGTAGAAAGTTGAGTCTCGATGCTTCTGCGATGATAGCGGTATCTAGCTCAGGTTTTACCGAAGGTGCAACTAAAAAAGCTGAAAAACGTGGTATTTTTCTTCATACTCTAACTGAACATTCACCTGACATAGCCCATACATGGGGTCGTCGATCTAAGTTTGAGATTGGATATTATGGTTTTCATCCCTTAGATATACAGCTAGTATTTGATGAGTTACCAAAAGCCAGTCTTCAAGAAGTTGCAAGCGCCTTCAAAGTTAAGAATGATTTCATCGAGACCACTTTTAATGAGCTAAAATACGCAATAAATGGAAATGAAGATATAAAGGCTTTCCCATATGATTTACAAGTAGAAATTGATGCTGGATGTATTGATTTATTCGATAAAAGTATTAAAAAAGTTAAGGTGAAAGCGACAACTTATTCTATGAAAGAGGTTGTAGAGCTTCCATCGCTAATGACATTTTCGCAAAGCTCTCATGACTATCAAGATTTAGCTAGAGTTGAAAGATCAGATGCTCATAATTCGGAAATGATTTTTGCAGGATCAAGAGTGAAGATACAAATTGACATAACCAAAATATTGAATATAGAAAGTAACAAAATTTTTTCAGGTCGTATCGATTTGGGTTTACGTCGAAAAACTCAAATTCCTGAAGTAGAATGTATAGGTAGTGCTGACCATGAAATATCACTTTATGATGTCGGTTTTAGTGTGAGCGATTTATCTGGTAATGCGTTGTAATTTGATTTACTCACTCACGTTCCAAGTTACTATTTACAGTCTCTCTCTGAGCCCCAGCAATCAACTCACGCACCCGAGCACTTTCCCTCAGCACACAAGCATCATAAGCAGAGAGCGGTTCGGACTCTTGCTCTTTTTCCTTATCTTGCTTGGCTTTTTCTGCTAAATACTTTTCAAGTTTATCGGCTTCAGAATCGCTCATAGTTTATCCCCCATATAATTTTTACCCTATAAAAAACGGCACTGAAATCAGTGCCGTTTTATCAGTCGTGACAATGTAAATCCTAATCACGACTCCTCAAATACTGACGCAGCACATTATCAATCCCAGCTTAAAATCACTTTACCACATTGCCCACTTTCCATGATATCAAAGCCTTCTTGAAAGTCATCAATGTGCATGCGATGGGTAATGATGGGCGATAGATCAATACCGCTAATCAGCATTTGCTCCATCTGATACCACGTCTCCCACATCTCACGGCCATAAATACCTTTTAGGGTTAATGCCTTAAAAATAATCTTGCTCCAATCCACCGTGGTGGTGTTAGGTAAAATACCCAAGAGAGAGATTTTAGAGCCGTTATACATATTACTAATCATCGAATCAAAGGCCTGAGGCGAGCCTGACATCTCAAGCCCAATATCAAAGCCGTGCATTTTTAACTCAGCAATGGCACCTTCGATGGTTTCCCCTTTGGCTGGGTTGATGGTCATCGTCGCGCCCATTTTTTTGGCAAGCGCTAGGCGATAATCACTGATATCACTGACCACAATATTACGCGCCCCTGCGAAGCGGCAAATCGCTGTCGCCATTGAACCAATCAGTCCCGCACCCGTAATCAGGACATCCTCACCAAGGACAGGAAATGAAAGGGCAGTATGCGTGGCATTGCCAAAGGGGTCCATAATGGCTGCCATCTCATCGCTAATACGCTCATCGAGCTTGATGACATTATCGGCAGGTATCACCAAATATTCGGCAAACGCGCCATCGCGGTCGACGCCCACGCCGATGGTGTTTTCACACACATGCAGCTTGCCACGGCGACAGTTACGGCAATGCCCGCAAGCGATATGTCCTTCGCCAGTGACTCGGTCGCCCAGTTCAAAGTGCTTGACGCCATCGCCTATTTCACTAATGATACCGACGTATTCGTGTCCGATGATCATCGGCGTCTTGATGGTTCGTTCTGACCATTCATCCCATTTGTAAATGTGCAAATCTGTACCACAAATGGCGGTTTTCTTAATTTTAATTTTAACGTCATTGATGCCAACAGTGGGTTCTGGCATGTCTTGCATCCAGATGCCTTTTTTGGCATGTGCTTTAACCAGTGCTTTCATACTTTTCTCTTATTTAACGGTGTTGTACTTAATGGTTGAATCTAGCGAGTGAATATCGAACAAATACCGAACGATGCTTAATCAATCACTTTCATTTGCTTGGCGACTTTAATAAAGGCGGTGATACACTTGTCTAGCTGCTCGCGAGTATGGGCAGCAGAGAGTTGGACACGGATGCGAGCTTGGTCTTTGGGTACGACAGGGTAGAAGAAGCCAATCACATAAATGCCTTCTTCAAGCAGCGCATCTGCCATTTGCTGCGAGACATTGGCGTCATAAAGCATAACCGCACAAATTGCCGATGCGGTGGGCTTGATATCGAAGCCTGCATCTTGCATTTTTTTCACAAAATAGGCGGTATTCTCATGCAATTTATCTTGTAGGGTATTGTCTTGCGACAGCATCTCAAACGCTTTTACCCCAGCCGCCGCTACCATAGGAGGAATGGAGTTTGAAAACAGATACGGGCGTGAGCGCTGACGCAACATCTCAACGATTTCTTTTTTACCTGTGGTAAAGCCGCCAATAGCACCGCCAAATGCCTTGCCCAAGGTGCCAGTAATCAGCTCAATATCACCACGTAGATTGAACAATTCAGTCACGCCGCCACCAGTGTGACCGACCACACCTGCTGAATGCGACTCGTCAATCATTACCATGGCATCATATTTTTGTGCCAACGCATAAATCTCATCCATTGGTGCGACATTACCATCCATCGAAAACACACCATCGGTCACAATCAAACGAAAACGCTGTGCTTGCGCTGCTTGTAATTGCGTCTCTAAATCTTGCATATCCGCATTGGCATAGCGATAGCGCGCGGCTTTACATAGGCGTACACCATCGATGATTGAGGCATGATTTAGCGAATCAGAAATAATGGCATCTTCACTGGTCAGTAGTGGCTCAAAGGCACCGCCATTGGCATCGAAACAGGCCGCATAAAGAATCGTATCTTCGGTATTAAAAAACTTAGAAATTGACGCCTCTAACTGCTTATGCAAATCTTGCGTCCCACAAATAAAACGCACCGATGACATGCCATAACCTGAGTTTTCGATGGCTTCGATAGCCGCCTTTTTAATCTCAGGGTGGTCAGACAATCCAAGATAATTATTGGCACAGAAGTTAAGCACTTCACGGCCATCAGTGATCTTGATTAGCGCATCTTGCGGAGAGGTGATCACGCGCTCATTTTTATACAGTCCTGCCGCGCGTATGTCGCTGATTTCTTGTTGTAGATGTTTCTGAAAGTCTTGATACATAAAGATTCCTTTTTTAATATTATTAGCGTTTGCATTGATAATGCAGATATTAGGACTGCTGATAGAACCAAACTATTTGCTTATTAATACGGGTTAAGCACAGATGTCTAAATACTGACGCACGACATTATCCATGCCTTGCTCCAATGATTCAATCGTAAATGCATGACCAATCGACACTTCAGCGATATCACTAAGCGCGAGCAAGTCAGCCAAATTTTCCAAATTCAAATCATGACCCGCATTGACGCGGATGCCGTTTTGATTAGCTAGATTAATACAGTCGCTAAAGCGTTGCTTGACCTCATCGAAATCAATATTGTCATCGCTCTTACCATTACTGTAGGCGCGCGCCCATTCTTCGGTATACATCTCGATCGTTTGTACATCGCTCTCGATGACGGCTTTGATTTGTTCGATATCAGGGTCGATGAACACCGCACAGCGCGTACCAAAGGCTTGCAGCTCTTTACTCAACGTTGATAAAAACTCATGATGGGTGATGATATCAAAGCCATGATCCGAGGTCAGCTGATCGTCACTGTCTGGCACGAGCGTACATTGATGCGGTTTTACTTCACGGATAATCTTTAAGAACTGCTCGTTTGGATTGCCTTCGATATTGAACTCAATCTCTGGGTAGTCCTTTAAAAATGCACTGATATCATAGACATCTTGATATCTGATATGACGCTCATCGGGTCTCGGGTGTACGGTAAAGCCTTTAACCCCTAGGTCAATCAGCTTTTTCACAAAGTACAATAAGTTAGGGTAGTCAGTGCCGCGCGAGTTGCGGATTAAAGCCAATTTATTCAAATTTACGCTAAATAATGTGCTCATAGTATTTCCTTTCTCATTGTTGTTATGGATATATTTTTGGTTATTAATGGCTAATAAAAATCGTTGGTATCAGCATACTTCTTATTCAATGCCTTTAAAATAGCATAAGTCTCTAAGTCTACCGTTCCTGTTGGGTTACGGGGTCTAAAATGCAGCTGAAAGGCATAGACGACATCGCGACTGGCTTTGTCCCATTCATCACTGCTATTAATTTGATAGCCATACTCGCGAAATTGCTGCTTCAGATCAGGTATCGTAGCCGCTGCAAATGCTTCTATATCCATCATCGCAAGCTTATCAGCATCATCATACCAAGCGCCGATGCCATATTGCTTATACAGTTGCTCCCAAGGAAACTTGGCACCGGGGTCTATCTTGCGCGAGGGTGCCATATCCGAGTGACCGATGATGTTTTTTGGTGAGATGTCATATCTGGCGGTGATATCTTGCACCAACTCCGCCACCTTTTTAATCTGCCACTCATTAAATGCCACATAATGGTCATAAGGATGATAGTCGAGTTCGCCATTCTTTAGCGCATCTTTATATTCAGGCGCAATCCCTGCATTGACAATTTCGATGCCGATAGAGGTATCGTTCAAGATGGTTCTACCCGCAAAGCCACCATCACCTGCATGCCAAGCGCGTTCGTTTTCTGGTACTAGATTATAAATTTTATCATCGTCATTATCTAACACTAGATAGTGCGCGCTCACCTTGCCTGTGGTCAGTGTATTGATCGATCGGTCATTATCTGACACCGTGTAGTGCAGCACAATGGTTTTGATGCGCTCGCTTTTGCCAGTGGCTTGATAGGTTTTACTATCCACGATGTAGCTTTTGGTGGTCGCTACTGGAGAAGTCGTGGTCACGCAGCCAATCAAGGGCAGTGTTAGGCCAAACGCTAAAAAGATATTTTTTACCATGAAATGCTCTGTGTGAATAAAGGTGAGCTTTGATATAGTCGTTTCAATATAATTTGGATACAAGGAAGGCGAGCGAAAGTACTACAAATAGTAGACTAAGCGAGCCTGATACCGTATCTGATTTATATAGGATTGACTATACTTGCCCTTATTTTTTTATTGATAGTAGATAGATGAGGTCGAGATATCTTTGAAAGCTTTTTTAATTCTTGCAAATCTTTTTAGCCAATACCTTTTTCCAACTGTCTTCTAAACACTCAATCGCAAGCCAAGGTTCAATGACTTCCGCTGCAAATTTTTCTTTTGAATTTGATAGCTGCCATAATGTCTCAAGTGTCGCAAAAGGATAGGGACGTTCGATTAAATAGACGGGCAAATCAGCGCTAATCATACCATCACGTACCACTTTGAAATACCAACCAGCGATACCTTGTTTGCTGACCCATGCCGCGATATTCGGTACTTTGGTAAACTGTCCAATTTGATCATTGATCTTGTAGCAGGGGCGGCGCGGTTGCACGATACGCAGTTGTAAATTATCAACATCATCTGTACTAGTAGCCGTATCACCATACTCAAAAACGTCACCAATGCAAACCGTAGACTCAGTCATTTCAGGTAGACCGTTGGCGGCTTCGGTCGTGAGGTTTTCGCCCAATGTACCGACGCGGACTTTTAGACCAAATTCTGCATTGATTTTGTCATAAGTTGCAGGTGCCAGTTGATGCACGGCTTTGAGTGGGCCGCCATGATGCTTGCGATCGGCTTGTTCATCAGTAATTAATCCCATGAAATTGACCGCGACAGGTGCGTTAATTGGCACTTTATCGATGGCACTCATTTCTTCACGAGTGAATGGCATGGCTTTGCCAGCGCGGACGCAGGTTAGATTGGCGATATGTAACGGCAGGGTTTGGTTAAAGTCGGCTACATTTTTTGGGGTAGAGGATGTTAGCGTTGCTATATTTATAGGTTCTAAGCTCATAGGTTTTCCTAATCTATAGGGATTTATTAGGGGAGAGGCTACTTTGATACTGGTATTAATAATGCGTATTATCTTAGCTTAATCATTCATCTAATGCTAAGCATTCAGCCGCTTAATATTTAGCAGTAGGTGAAAGGGTATTAGAACGGTAAATTTTAGACAAAAAAAGACCAGAATAGATATCTGGTCTTTTTGGTTTTCACAGCGTTATAAAAATAAATGAAATTATTTATTTTTATTGCGGCGACCAGCGGTTTTCTTTTCACGCGGTACAGCGACCAGCTCAGCCAATTGCTCAGGTGATGACCATAGACCTTCTAAGTCATAGAACTCACGGGCTTGTGGCGTCATCACATGCACGACGACAGCACCCAGATCAATCAATGTCCAGTCAGAGTCGATACCGCCTTCGCGACCAAGTGGCATAAAGCCCGCTTGCTTCGCTTCAGCGCCAACATTGTCAGCCATCGCGCGTACATGGCGCTTAGAAGTACCGTCAGCGATAACGATGCGTTCGGTTACGTCAGTCAAATCTTCTACATTCATTACGGTGATGTTCTTCGCTTTCATATCATCTAGAGCGGTCTCAACAACGGCTAAGCATTCTTTTAAGCGTTCTTCAGTCATGGTGTTGGTCATAAATTTTGATCTCTTGAATCGTCAATATTAAAAATAAAAAGGTAAATCGTCAATTTGCATGCGTTGGCATTGTCGAATGGACTAGATGTCGCCAGTCAGCTGTAGAGACTGGATGGGCAAAATGACAAAGATAAGGCGATTTTAACGGAATTGAGCAGCAGAATATAGCTGATGGGCGATAATATATTGATAAACAGCAGGATTTAGCCATTTAGCTAATGGATTGGGTGCAGTATTGTCTATGATATCATTTATTGGTGCGATAGATGTCATTTGCCTTGCCGCTGCGGATATTATATTCGATCGATTGTCTGTCGGCTGCAACTGTTGGCGTATCTGTGTACTGGATATCGTGGCGATAGGACGCGAGTCTATATAAATGTGGCCTTGATGGGCGTTTTTCAAGAGACGGCTATCGGTCAGTGCTTGAGAGGTGGGCTGTAATAAGTCAATCGGCGCATCGATGCGTAAAGATTGCAGCTGCGCAGGTAATTGGGCGTGCAAGTTCATCGTATCCTGCGCGACTAACGTTTTGTTCGCGCAATGAGACGTGGTTGCCAACAGGCGATTATTTTTATTATTAATATCAGACAAGTCATCACGATTAAACACCCAAAGACTGACATAATCCGTAAGCTCTAAACCGTTTTTCCATTTGCTCAAACTCAGCGCGCTATCCATACCGATGATGAATATTAGACTGTCATGCGGATAACGCTGGCGCAACGTGCGTACACTATCGATGGTATAAACAGGCGGTGTTTGCCACAGCTCAAGCTCATTAATTTGTAGCGGTGTATGGAGTGTCGCAAGCTTTAACATCGCCAGACGATGTTTAGGATCAGTACTTTTTTCTTTAAAGGGTGAGCGCGCATTGGGCAATAGTGACACGTGCAGCGCGCGCTGTTGCTGCTTGGCTAGCGGTAGCAAACGCTGATAAACAGTCATCGCCATTTGCAGATGACCCTCATGTACGGGATCAAATGAGCCGCCAAGATAAGCACGAATGGCTGGCGCAGGTGTATTTTTTTGAGAATTTTTGCTGGTATTTGGCATAAATAAATGCGTAAAAATAGATAAGAGGCACGTTGTCGTTGATGCATTTTATCCTTTTATCAGCGGACCTTTTTAGGTTAAATGCTTCGATGGTAGCGCTATTGTAGAGGGCAAGCGGGCATCTGTCATTAAAAGCGCTGAAATACTAGGTAAAATGAGCGCTTAGCTATCCGTGATGAAAATTTTTAAAAAAGTCAGTTATGAATATAGCCAATAAAAAACCGACCATCATGTTGATAGTCGGTTACTTATAGTGCAATTAGTCCTACATTTTAATGCAATTAAATCGCGTCGCTATGAGCTTGAATAGCGGTAAGGGCGATGGTGTAGATAATATCATCGACCAAGGCTCCGCGAGACAAGTCGTTTACTGGCTTATTCAAACCTTGCAGCATTGGGCCAACACTCACTACATTGGCGCTACGTTGTACGGCTTTATAAGTGGTATTGCCCGTATTGAGGTCTGGGAAAATAAAGACATTGGCTTGCCCAGCAACCGGTGAATCAGGCGCTTTTTGCTTGCCGACGCTCATGACAGAAGCGGC
>Ga0208435_100577_pt1 | contig 10310 bp, 8 predicted proteins | sample 24_taG_FD_184097 | JGI IMG/M metagenome (GOLD analysis project Ga0208435, IMG submission 184097) | Marine viral communities from Cariaco Basin, Caribbean Sea - 24_WHOI_OMZ (SPAdes) (version 2) | ecosystem: Environmental > Aquatic > Marine > Oceanic | place: Caribbean Sea: Cariaco Basin | collected...
AAACCCTCCTTCGGGTTGTGCCCTACATAAACGTTGTCCTTATGCGACAGCCGAATGTAGTCAAGTAGAGCCAGAGCTGCGAGAATGGCAAGGTCGACTGGTCTCCTGCATTCGTTTGGAAGAGATTTATGCTTAATAATTTATGCTTAATATTGGTTTATTGGTATCAATAGAACATAAAAAACTCTGCCAATTGGCAGAGTTTTTTATGTTCCATACTAAGTATCTTATTTACAGCAGTTTGTTTTCTTTTAACCACTGAACGTTCATCTCTTTTACTGCCACAATCTCAGCATCCATATACTCTTTGCTCTTGCCTGGATTTTTTGACATAGAGTAAAGATATAATAAGACACCAAATAAAGTCCAACCTAAGAAGATTACCCATTCGATACCAGTTAAGGCAGAAGGCATACCTGGCATATATAAGAATAATAGACCGAAGCTTAGAACGATGGTAATCATCCCTACCAATTTGCCCGCAGGCACTCTAAAAGGTCTGACCATATTAGGCTCACGATAACGCAATACTAAGAAGGAAATACCAACACAGGTATAAGCAATCACAATACCAAAACCACCGGCATCCACAATCCAAACCAACATTTGACGACCAAATAAAGGAGCGAAAGTTGCTAATCCACCAATTAATAAAATAGCATTAACAGGGGTATTATATTTGGGATGAAGCTTAGCTAAAAAGCCAGGTAGCATATGAGACTTCGCCATGGCAAACAGTAATCGGCTACCGCCCACTAAGAAGGCATTCCAGCTTGATAAAATACCAAGTACACCGCCCATAACCAATAATATACCGGCCCATTTTCCGCCCCAAGCATTGCTCATAGCGTCGGCTGTAGCAAGCGTTGAGTTTTGAGCTTCAATTAGAGGCAATGTTTTACCCACACTCCAAGCCACGCCTGCATACCAAGCGACCGCCACTACCAAAGATACCAATAAAAATATGCCAATTTTTGGTCGAGTTAAATCGATCTCTTCTGCTGCTTGAGGGATAACGTCGAAACCCACGAACATGAAAGGTACCATGACAATAACCGCCATCATGCCACCGATTCCGCCAATGAAGGCAGGCGCTTGCACCGCAGTGGACTCAGCTGGACTATATAAAATAGCGCCTAAGATTAATAAGGTACCTACAAATAAAATACCTGCCACTGCCAGTTTTTGGAACCAAGCACTCACTTCCATACCACGGATATTAAGCCAAGTTACCAATATAGAACCTAGCATACCCACTGCTGCCCATGAGGCATAAACATCCCAGCCGGCCACATTCCATAATAAGCCTTGGTTGAAATTTGGGATTAGGTATTCAATTACGGTCGGCAATGCAACCGCCTCGAATGCCACTACAGACAGATAACCAAATAAGATACTCCATGAGCATATAAAGGAGACATGCACCCCAAGCGCCCTATGAGTATAAGTATGCTCCCCGCCGGTAATGGGCATCGAGGCAGCTAGTTCAGCATAAGCAAAGCCAATAAAGATAACCGCAAGACCACCAATTAAAAAGGCCAGAACTGCGCCCCAGATGCCAGCTGATATAACCCAGCCGCCGGCCAACACAACCCAGCCCCAACCTACCATGGCACCGAAGGCCAAAGCAATGATATCAAACCGCCCTAAAGACTTTTTCAATCCAGACATATCAACTCCCTGATTATCTGATTATTTAAGGGCCCCAATGCCCCTCACTTTTTCGTGATGGGCATTGAAGTCATAATTTAGTGTAAAAGATTAAGCGTATGTGCTTTTATATCCCATTATAAAGCCGCTTTAATAATCTCTAGACCTTCCTGCAACACTTCATCAGAAACGGTCAAAGGCACCATGATGCGGATAGCATTGCCATGACGGCCACATGAAGCCAATAGCAGACCTTTTTCAAACGCATTGGCACGAAGCTTAGCTGTGGCTTCAGCATCCGGTTTGCCTTGGGCATCCACTATATCAAAAGCTAGCATAGCACCCTTATGACGGATATTGGCAATTTTTGGATTATCCAAACCCGCTAAGAAACTTGCAATGGTGTCGCCAATTACTTTACTGCGCTCAAGTAAACCCTCTTCTTCGATCACTTCGATTACTGCTAAAGCGGCCACACAACCCAAGGGGTTACCTGCATAAGTACCGCCTAGACCACCAGGCTGCGGCGTATCCATAATCTCAGCACGGCCGATTACCGCTGAAATAGGATAACCACCAGCCAAGCTTTTGGCACTGGTCATTAGGTCAGGCTCAACGCCCAATTGCTCAGTGGCGAATAAAGTACCGGTACGACCGAAGCAGGTTTGTACTTCATCAAAAATCAGCACAATGCCATGCTCATCACAGATTTCACGTAGCGCCTTGGCGAAAGATGGCGTAACTTGGTGGAAACCACCTTCACCTTGAACTGGCTCTACAATCATGGCTGCCACATCACTTGGGTGAATAGAAGCTTGGAAAATCATTTCAATGCTTTCAAGTGCTTGCTCTTCAGTAACTCCAAGTTCAGGGGCTGGAAATAACGCATGATGAATAGAAGCTGGCATAGGACCAAAATTATTTTTATAAGGCACAACTTTACCAGTCAGCCCCATACACATATGAGTACGACCATGCCAGCCACCTACAAAGGAGATAACGCCATGGCGACCGGTATGCGCGCGGGCAATTTTCATGGTGTTTTCAACGGCTTCGGCACCAGTGGTAAAGAACACAGCCTTTTTATCACCGCTGATAGGTGCAAGTTCACACAGCTTCTCAGCCAGACTCACATAGCTTTCGTAGTTCATAATTTGGGCGGCAGTATGAGTGAATTTATCTAACTGCTCGCGCACACGCTCAGTGATTTTTGGATGATTATGACCGGTGTTTAGTACCGATATACCGCCAATAAAGTCGATATAACGATTGCCTTCAACATCCCATACCTCTGAATTTTTAGCCGTCTCAGCAAAGACTGGGAAAGCCACGCCTAAGCCTTTAGGTAATACTTTGGTGCGGCGCTCTAGTAATGATTGATTGGTTAGATTGCTCATATCTACATCCTTTGTATCGAGTTTAATGCCTGTGCATTTGTGAAAATATTAAGTCGGTTTATCCAACTCAGGTTGCCGACTTCTGGCTGGGGATGAATCCCCTTTTATGATCAATTATTGACCGTTATTAAATGAAAAATATTTAGCCTAATTCTTGGGCCCAGTATTTAGTGACGACATATTCCTCTATCCCGTATTTAGACCCTTCACGGCCAAATCCAGATTGCTTGACGCCGCCAAAGGGGGCCACTTCTGTCGATAAGATGCCTGTATTTTGGCCGACCATGCCATAATCTAGTCCTTCACAAACGCGCCATGAGCGGGCTAGATCATTGCTATAAAAATATGCGGCCAAGCCATAAATAGTGTCGTTGGCATGCTTGATAACTTCTGCTTCATCAGTAAAAGTAAAGATGGTGCTGATTGGCCCAAAAATCTCTTCGTGAGCGATGTCCATGTCTGCTGTGATGTCACTGATTACCGTAGGGTTCATGGTCAGTGGTGAGATGTCTTTCACATCGCCCCCAGCCAATAATTTGGCCCCCTTATCTAACGCATCTTTCAATAAAGCAGTGACCTTCTCTAGGGCACCTTGGTTGATTAAAGGACCGATATCTACACCCTCTTTTAGACCATCACCAACTGATAACGCAGCCACTTTTTTCAAGAATATTTTCAAGAATTCATCTTTAATAGTATCTTGAACATAGATGCGGTTGGCACATACACAAGTTTGGCCTGCGTTACGGTACTTAGCAGCAATCAAACCATCCGCTGCTTTTTCTAAATCTGCGTCGTCAAACACAATAAAAGGTGCGTTACCGCCAAGCTCTAAAGACAGTTTCTTAATAGTAGGTGCACACTGAGCCATTAGCGTACGACCGACTTCAGTCGAACCCGTGAAAGATAATTTATGCACTCGCTTATCGGCAGTTAGCACGCCGCCCACTACAGAAGACTTACCAGTGACAATTTGTAGTACGCCTTTTGGAATACCTGCTTGAATCGCAAGTTCGCCTAACGCTAATGCAGATAGAGGGGTTTCAGTGGCAGGTTTGACAATCATGGTACAGCCAGCAGCTAAGGCAGGAGCGGCCTTTCGGGTAATCATAGCTGAGGGAAAGTTCCAAGGCGTGATGGCCGCGCAGACACCGACGGGCTGCTTTAGAACCGTAATACGCTGAGTGGTTTTGGTGGAAGGGATGACATCGCCATAAACACGCTTGCCTTCTTCGGCAAACCAGCGAATAAAGCTATTAGCGTAGGTAATTTCACCACGAGACTCTTTCAAGGGCTTGCCTTGTTCAGCGGTCATTAATACCGCTAGGTCTTCATTATTCTCATCAATAAGATCGGCCCATTTATGTAACAACTTGCCCCGCTCAGCCGCTGTTAACGCAGCCCAAGCAACTTGTGCAGCTTCAGCATCGGTGACAGCTTGCTTGACTTGAGCTTGAGTTAGACTTGGTACAGTGCCGATTTGCTCGTTATTAAAAGGGTTGGTGACCGCAATTTGGCTACCATCTTGGGCGTCTACCCAGCCTTCGCCCAGTAGACAATGTGATTTTAATAATGCAGGATTTTTTAAACTTAACATAAAGACCTTCCTTGTCGCTTATGATAGCCAAGCTAATCACTTGTGATAGCTATATGGCTACTTAATTAGATAGCTATTTCATCAAGTAAATACCTATGCCTTCAAGACACAGTGTATGAGAATTTCCCTACTCTTCTTGGTTCAGTATATTGAATTTGTATTTCATATACAGGATGGTTTATTATAGAGTCAGTTTTGCTTAGATTGCAACCCATAATTACATATAATTGGTGCTCATTTTTATTTGTTAACTGCAGCACATTTGATTTATGTTAGTTGCTCCTTATTATCTTAATAACAAATGATGCCTACATCTTAATAAGCCACTTGCTTAATTGACCACTAAATAGGAAGATTCACCTTGAAAGACAACGCGCCAAAGACCTCTGTTAGTGTGCCAGCTATAGATAAGATGTGTCTTATTTTGGATCTTATTACAGAGACTAACTACCCTCTTACCTCTGCTGAAATCGCTTCACAATTGTCGCTACCTAAAAGTAGCACCCACAATATTTTGCAAAGTCTGTTGGCCAAACACTTAGTGTTCAAGGACCGTGATAATCGCTTTCATTTGGGCTCATATTTATTGTACTGGGCTGGAAAGTATGAAAAGCAGCACAGTATTATCGATGTATTTTACGAAGTCATCATCAATCATCCTACGCTCTTGCAGCATACCGTTACCTTGTCAAAAATTGATGGCAAAGAAGTGGTATTTTTGGCCTGTCATGAGTCACCTGCCCCCCTAGGTTTTACCTTTCGTTCAGGGGTGCGAGTGCCCGCACCATTTTCTGCCACTGGCAAAGCCATGCTGTCTACTTACGATGATAAAACCATAATCAACCTGTTTGAACAGCAAATGCCGGCACCATATACCTCAAGAAGTGTGCAACAAGTAGACGAACTACTTAAAGAATTGCAACTGGTGCGTGATACCGGTATTTCACTTGATGATGGTCAGCTGAGGGAAGGTATGTACTGCTTGGGGACTTGTATTATGGACACTGAAGGTCATCCGATAGCTGGTATGGCCATCAGTTTCGTCAAAGAGGAGTATGAAAAACAACGTGAGGGCGTCAGCCAAGCCTTATTAGCATTGGCCAAAGACATTTCACAGCGCATTGGAGTTAATGCGAATTAATAATCTATCAATAAAAAGCACTAAGGGCTATTGAATGATAAGGGCTATTGAATGAATAGCCCTTAGAAAGAACCTATAGGGAACGCTTTAATAGGACACCGTTAAATCACTGCTTGCTCACGCAACTGCTGTATCTGTTCATCGCTAAGTCCCATGCTTTGTAGCACTGCTTCAGTATCTGCACCGAGGGCGGGCGGAGCACTGTAATAGCTAACCGGTGTGCCAGACAACTTAATCGGGCTGCCTAAAGCACGCACTGGACTGTCTTCAAAGCTGACAATCATATCGCGAGCCTGTACTTGTGGCATTGCCAGCGCTTCCGTGACATTATGAATAGGACCGCAAGGCACGCCAGCTTGCTGCAGCAACTGTAACCACTGCTCGCGAGTTTTGGTTTTAAACACCCCAGTTAGTACTTGCTGTAAGCTATCGCGATTTTCCACTCGAGAAGGATTACTGCTATATCGGCTGTCTTCATGCAACGGACTACCAATCACCGCACACACTTTGGCAAATTGAGCATCATTACCACAGGCCAAAATAAAGTGACTATCATCGGCAGTAGCATATACCTGATAAGGTGTGATATTGGGGTGCGCATTGCCCAATCTTGGCGGTGTTTTGCCTGACGCCAATTGATTCATACCGATATTGGCAAGCATGGCAATGGCGCTATCGAGTAAAGCCACGTCCACATGCTGTCCCACTCCCGTATTGGCGCGTGCCAAAAGTGCGGCTTGAATGCCCACAGTCAGCTGCAAACCGGCGAATAAATCTACCACAGCTACACCTACTTTATGCGGTTCACCATCACTAGGGCCAGTTATACTCATCAGGCCTGATAAGCCTTGAATGATATAATCATATCCTGGCTTATGCGCTTCAGGACCGGTCTGTCCAAAACCCGTTAATGAAGCATAAATCAGCCGTTTATTGACTGATTTTAGGGAGTCATAATCCAGCCCATATTTTTTTAAACCCCCAACTTTGAAGTTTTCTACCAGCACATCACTATCTGCTGCCAACTTCTTAATCAGCTGCTGACCTTCAGGCGTGGTGATGTCTACGGTGATAGACTTCTTATTACGATTGACAGTGGCAAAATAAGCGGCTGTCTGCTCCCCCGACTTCTCATCAATAAAGCTTGGCGGATTCCAGTGCCGAGTTTCATCACCGACCACAGGACGCTCTACCTTTATAACCTCAGCACCCAAGTCTGCAAGAATCTGGGTGCTAGAAGGTCCTGCCAATACCCGCGATAAATCTAAAATCTTAATCCCGCTTAAGGCTTGCGGATTTTGTCCTGTGCTCTCTGGCTCAGTTGATTGATTGTTTAACATATCATCCCTCATGTCTGTTTTGGCGATAAAAAAACCGCCATAAGCTAGGATTGGCCAGCTGATGACAGCCGAAACAAAACCTCTCTTATGGCGGCTGTTGCCTTCCATCTATATGACTATAAAATCTATTTAGCCAAAGGCCTGAATACCAGTTTGAGCACGGCCTAAGATAAGCGCATGAACATCATGTGTGCCTTCATAAGTATTTACTGCCTCTAAGTTCATCACATGACGAATTACGTGGAACTCATCGCTAATACCATTACCACCATGCATATCACGCGCTACACGAGCGATATTCAATGCCTTACCACAGTTGTTACGTTTAATTAGGGAAATCATTTCAGGCGCAGCATTGTGTTCGTCCATCAAACGGCCGACACGTAGTGCTGCCTGCAATCCTAGCGCAATCTCAGTTTGCATATCAGCAAGCTTTAGCTGTACCAACTGAGTGGCAGCCAATGGACGGTTAAACTGTTTGCGATCTAAGGTATATTGACGAGCCGCTTTCCAGCAAAACTCTGCTGCGCCCATAGAGCCCCAAGCAATGCCATAACGCGCTTTATTTAAGCAGCCAAACGGTCCTTTTAGACCACGAATATCTGGGAAAGCGTTTTCTTCAGGAACAAACACATCATCCATTACGATTTCACCGGTGATAGAAGCTCGCAGTGAAAACTTGCCTTCAATTTTCGGTGCCGATAAGCCTTTCATGCCTTTTTCTAAGACGAAGCCACGGATATCACCTTCATCGTCTTTGGCCCACACCACAAACACATCAGCAATTGGGCTGTTGGTAATCCACATTTTGCTGCCTTTAAGCTGATAACCACCGTCTACCTTTTTGGCACGGGTTTTCATTGAGCCTGGATCTGAGCCAGCGTCTGGTTCAGTTAGTCCGAAACAGCCCACGTATTCGCCTGAAGCAAGCTTAGGTAAATACTTCTCTTTTTGTGCTTCTGTGCCATAAGCCCAGATTGGGTGCATCACCAAGCTTGACTGCACACTCATCGCAGAGCGATAGCCTGAGTCGACTGCTTCCACTTCTTTGGCAATCACCCCATATGCTACGCTTGATAAACCGGCACACCCATACCCCTCAATGGTCACACCCAGTAAGCCCAACTCACCCATTTGACGCATGATATTGCGATCAAAATTCTCATGACGGTTGGCCTGTAAAATCCCTGGCATAAGCTCGCTTTGACAAAAATCATGTGCCGATCTTTGCACCATCTGCTCTTCTTCGGTTAATTGGTCATGTAATAAAAAAGGGTCTGACCATTCAAAAGAAGGTCTGTGAGTGGTGTGGGCATTGTTTGACATAACGAACTCCTTGTTTTTGTAAACTGTCATTTGTACAACTTGGCTTGATAAGACTGCGAATCAAAAGCACTAGCTATTTTTAATAAGTCTACTTTAAATAAATCTAGTGTTAATAAATCTAGATTAGTTCAAATAAAACTGCTAAACTCAATCTTGTTTCGCATAGTGAAACTATGTTTCATTTATTGAATTAATTAAAACAGAATTAATTATTGAAGTAAAGATATTTTTGTTTTTTACGAAAATAAGAGTTTAAAAAGATAAGAGCTTAAATAGTCGAAAAAACCTATTCTTTATCTCTATAAAAAAAATACAATGGATATAAGGCTGATGAAAAATACATTAATTTCAGAAATAAAAGATCATTTAGACACAGCCAAACAGCAGAATGACAAAGCCTTTATCACCGCTTTAGGACGAGGGCTGCTGTTGCTAAGTGCCTTTGAAGATGAGCAAGAACTGACCCATCAGATGCTGTGTGACAAGACCGCTCTGCCTAAAGCTACTGTCAGCCGCCTATTGCATACTTTGCAGCAGTTAAACTTTATCAAGCGTAACAAGAATGACAGCTATAAGCTCGGCAAAAATCTGCTCAAACTAAGCAGTAGTGTCTGGCAAGGACAAGATATTGTTGAAGAGGCGCTACCGTTACTGCGAGAGTTTGCACTCACTCATCAGGTATCGGTCAATATTGCTACCGAAGACGAGGGCGAAATGCGCTATGTGGCCTGTTATCGCAGTCCGGCACGATTAGCGGTGAATTTATCAGTGGGCTCAACAGTACCGCTTGAGAAGACGGCTTTGGGCAGAGCTTATTATGCTGCGATTACCCCATCGATGCAGCAGCAAGTTATAAATAGCCTACCTTACACTGCTGACTCTCAGCAAAAGATCGAAGCCATAGATAAGCTTAATATGGCAGCTGACTTTTATCATCAACACAGTTATAGCTTATCCGATGGGGAATATTCACCCGATATTTTAGCAGTGGCAATTCCACTATATGACAGTATTAAAGGCAAGTACACTCACTCCTTAAATGCCAGTGTTCCGAGGGCGCTGTGGGAGGCCGACAGCTATATCAGTTATATTGTGCCGCATCTACAGGCTTTAGCTAAACAAATTGAGGAGCTATAGTTGTAATGGGAGTTGAAGCTAAAATAATAATACTTGGAATAAACCAACTGCTTTTTATTATTTAGGCACATCCATTCGCCAATCATAGGGGAAAAAATCGCTCATCAACTCTTGTGGAATATTATTTGGATAAATAAAATGTCGATTTAGGTACTGCCGCCATTGCGTAGTGGTAAAGTGACATTGATGATACGGTGATAGACTTCTTTATCGAGCATCAGCCATGTACCAAGGTTGATGACGGCTTCGCTTAGCATGCCTTTTAGGGTGGATTTTAGAGACATTTTGGCTGTCTACCTTATTCATTTTATTGAACTATATTTCTCACAGGTTTGGTTTAGTAAATTGAATGCTTCTTCTACTTTATATCTTAATTGTAAGGCAGTGCATAATTTTACCAATATAGTAGACCTCTTGCAAAAGTATCAGAGAATTTTACAATAACTGAAACACTCATAACTTTTTAGGAACCATGCCAAATATAGATAAGCTACTCAAACAAAGTGACGCTGGTTTTAAACGCTATACAGGCATTCATAAAGCCACCTTTTATGACATGCTTGAGGCCATGCAAGAGCATGAAGCATCTAAAACTAAATCAGGCAGACCAAGCTTGCTCAGTCTTAAAGCACAAATACTACTAGCCCTGACTTATTGGCGTGAATACCGCACGCTTTATCATATCAGTATGGACTTTGGTATTCATGAGTCTTCTGCTAGCC
>Ga0208435_100578_pt1 | contig 10308 bp, 9 predicted proteins | sample 24_taG_FD_184097 | JGI IMG/M metagenome (GOLD analysis project Ga0208435, IMG submission 184097) | Marine viral communities from Cariaco Basin, Caribbean Sea - 24_WHOI_OMZ (SPAdes) (version 2) | ecosystem: Environmental > Aquatic > Marine > Oceanic | place: Caribbean Sea: Cariaco Basin | collected...
TCCAAGAGCTTAACCAAGCATTGCAAGAGCTAGGCATCAAAGCGAAAATAACTTTAGAGTTACCTTTGAAATTAAAGGATAGCTTTAAGCAAACTCGTCTTTTTAAAACTGGCTTCATATATGTTAATAGACGCGAGATTTATGATCGATCAGATGTAGTAGGACTTAATGACTCAATCATAAATACAAAACATTCATATACCTTGAGAACGGGACGCTCGAGTGAGTTATCTGTATTTGAGGAATCAAAGACTAAAAACTTAAACACTGATAACAAGACGTTTCGTGTCTTAGGTTTTGGGACTCATGTCGTAAGAAAAGCCCTAGCTTCAATTCCTGCGTACAAGTTCAATGAGTTAAAAAAGCTGTTTCCTAACCTAAAATCTATCAATGAATTTATAGATTCTCCGAAATATTTAGGTGACATCAAGGTTATTATCAGCGGCAATAAGGCTGATTTGGAGAACCTATCCCAAGTAGAAAAACTGAACGCTACTAAAAAAGTCTTAGCTGACATTGCTGAAAGGCTAAACGAAAACCGTATAGATTATAAGGGCTCAGAAGAATTTATACCGAAAACTATAAATCATCTTTATGAGAAAGATAAAATCCTCAATATTGTGAATGAGGGGCAGACGAAACAAGAGTTTGGCGTGGGTCAAAAAGAAACCAGTAATCCTGACTTATACCTAGATCTGTCCACTCGTAACTGGTTCGCGTTTAATGAAAACTATGGTACATCTGAAGAAAAATATTTAGTTCGCTTCGTAGACAGTATGATGACTGAGCTACAGCGAAAATACGATGATGTGTTCTTACTGAGGAATGAAAAGCACTTTAAGCTTTATTCTTTTGAGGACGGAAGGGCTTTTGAGCCGGACTTTGTGTTACTTCTTACGAAAAAGGATGCGGATTATGAGCTTCATTATCAAGTATTTATTGAGCCTAAAGGTGGACACCTCATCGCCAATGATATTTGGAAGCAAAATTTCTTATTGGAACTTCAATCTAGGCACAAAATAGATAAGCTGTGGGAAAATAAGGGCTTCACGGTTTGGGGTTTGCCTTTCTACAACCATGACACTCATGTGAAAGAGTTCTCTCCTGCCTTTCAGGAGTTACTATAGGTATACCCCACCAGAACCACCTAAAATGCTCTTTAGATCTATTAACAGACTACCTAAAGCAGATCGCTATAAGAGAACCGCTTATAACAGACTGTCCTAGGTAGTCAGTTTCTCTCGCTATTTTGAGAAATCGTATTCCTCTTCATTCCCATCTAAATACTCACGTATAGGGCGTTTTTTACTGAATTTAGAAGCGTCCTTCTTGATCTCACCGACTATAAAGTCGCTGTATGCTGACCAGCTCTTACCAGCGTCGCCTTTAGCAAGACCGCTATATGTACTTATAAACTCTTTATGCCGACTGATACGCCACAGCTGCTTATCAGACAACCCATCAATAGTGAACATATCACCGTTGTCAACATCGCGAGCTTCAGCTACCTGTCCAGTTTTGGGTTTTTTCTTCTCATGAACTACAAATTTAAAGCCTGTAATACTGCGGCCTTTCTTTACGTTATCATATTTTACTTTCAGATCGGACTTCTCATTAATTTCATTAATGGCCAAGTCCAACACTCGCTTCTTAAAGTCATTCATTCTTTTATATTCATTCACACCTAGCCCCATTTGTTGTCGAAAGACCCCTAATTCAAAACAAGGCGTTTTTTTGGCGGCGCGCCATTGGGTAAGTAACTCATAGAGGCGCACTGAATAAACACTATCAAATTGTGTAGTTTGCTCTAACAAATAGGAAGTGAAAAACTGCTCCAGCCCATCAATACGGCTAATCCCTTCTACTACGGCAAGCGTAAAAACTAGATCTATTGCGCCCTCACCATCATGGTATTGAACTTGCTGTAACCAGCGGCTTTTGATTGGCTTACCATTAATATCCTGATAGGTAAAACGTCTATTAAACAAGGTTTCTTCTGCTTCCTTCATTCGAGCATAGGCATTCTGTCGTGAAGTGCCAAAGGCTTCTGCGTAACGAGAGGCATCGATACGTAAAGGTTTATCAGTGCTTAATCCCGTAGCAGTTTCTCTAGCATCGACTATAGCTAGTTGAATAATTCGAACCTCAGATAACGATAATGTTTGTAATGCTTGATTTAACTGATTAGTCTTTACTACTAAGTCTTGCTTCTTATTCATTGGCTTTATCCTAGTATGTTTAAACCCTACCTTATATTAAGTGACTTATTATTACAAGTCACTTTAGTGACAAATATACAAGAGTCTCATAATGGTAAGTAAACGTCGTTTAAAAGACAAAGAAAAACTTGTCTCATAATGGTAACTAAACGTCACCTTATTGGTAACTAAACGTCACCTTATTGGTAACTAAACGTCACCTTATTGGTAACTAAACGTCACCTTATTGGTCTTACATCCCTTATACCGCAAGGCCTGTAGCGAGCTTAAAAGCATTTAAAAGCATTTAAAAGCATTAAAAGCATTTTTGGTTGTGGATAAGCTTAAAAAACAAAGGGCTATTTTTAATGGTTGATTTAGGAAGTAAGTTACTTAAATTTGCATAGCTTTGATTGGCTATAGAACGAACTCTTCTCATCTTCAAAACAGTCTTTGGGATCAATCCTCGCATAGTGACCATCTTGTCCACTTATTTTGACAATGTTATGAGCCACACCAGCCTTTTCCAGATATTGATAATCATCTTGACGTTTTGCTATCTCGCTTTTGCTAGGAATAAACAGCCAAGCTGCTCCAGAGGCTAATGCTAATACCACAACAACCATAACGACCAAAGTTAGTATTAATTGACGGCCAAACTCTCGCTTAACGTTATCCAGCATCTGCTTGGAGGCATCTACATTTAGCTCAGCTATCTTGTCTTTAGTATCGTCAAGGTTACTAGCAACACTGGTAACAGAGGTCTGTATCTTCACTAAATCTTTATTAAGCAGCTTTGTTGTTTTTAAGAACGTATCACTCGCATCAGTGATGTGCTTAGTGAAGCCTTCATCAATACGCTTATGGTAGTTGTCTTCATTGGTTTTAAAGACGGTTGCAATCTCTTTGTTAATGGCTTCAACAAATTCAGTTTGCAGTAAGGTTTCTTTGTTTTGATAGGTTTTTAACAGTGAAGTCAGTGCCTTTGCCCAATTAGCAATATCTTGCGCTTGTTTGTAGTGCGCATGATGTAAGTTTGAGCTGTCAATCAGCTGCTTATCTATTTTTTTGGTGTAGGTCTCAAGTGCAAGCAATAGGTCTTCTAGTTGGATAGAGAGGTCATTTTGTGGCATGGATCGTTCCTAGTCGCTAGTTATGATGCTATTTGGCCTCTAAATGGCGCTGTAGGCGTTTTTAGGATGGTTTATACGTTATTGGTACCCTAGCATCAAAATGGCGCTGTGGGATGCCTGAGAAGCCTCTGAGGTGATTCTATGCGACCGTCAGTGTCGTTTAGTATTGCTTGTGAGCTTAAAAGCCAAGACTCATGCCTCGGCTGCGGTTGATATCACGGCTATAACCGGTGATTTCAGTGGATACCGTTCGCATTTGGCGCTGGTGTTCGGGGCTGAGGGCGCTTTGTTGTCGATCTTTGATGTCATCAAAGACGCGCTCTAAGGCTTTGGTGTGTGCTTTTCTTGTCGATAGGTCGCTTATAGACTTGATGTGATCAAGCAGCTGCTGGCTGTGGCCGATAATGTGGCTGCCAATTTCATGCTGTTCACGGTCTGCAAGCTGTTTTTGGTGGTCAGTGGTACTCGGCTCACTGCGGTAGCGCTGCCATGCGCTCATTTGCTGATCAAGATGCAGGAGGGTGTTTAAGTGTTGGCCAAAGTCGCTTTTTTGGTCGATGATTTTTAGAAGCCTGTGCTGATCCGATAGACCTTGATGCGAGATATGATCGTGTTGCGCCTTAAAGCCGGCTTCTTCTTCTGCTCTTTTGGCGCGTTGCTGCTCAAGCTTTGCTTGACGCGCTTCTTCTTGCGCTAATAGGCGCTCACGCTCCTTTTGGTCGGCCATGTCACGCTGCTGCTGAGCAATACGCTCTTTTTCAAGCGCCTCAGCGGCATCGATTGCAACCTGGCGCTGAATACGCACCTGTTTGACGCGCTCAACCACTGATTGCGCCTTTTCTAGCTCGTCATTGCTCACGTTACTGGGTTTATATTCAGGCGTAGGCACTTCTGGGACGATAAATAACTGTTTTTCGCGCAGATCGGCAAGTTCGCGTGTCCGTACTAGACGATTGCGCTCATTGATCATTAGGTTAATCTTACCCCTAGTAGTCACTGGCGCAATGCCTTTAAACACCTCGCCTTTTTCCTCTGCTGCCGCTTTTGCGGTCTCGTATGCGTCACGCTCTAGTTTTGTCGCTACCGAACCCATTTTAAGCTGCGGCTCAATATCTTTGCCTTGATCGGCATAGCTGCGCGAATCAATCAGCTCATGGTCATACTCGGCCAGTTTCTCATTAGCGATCTGTTCCCATAGTTGCCGTACTTCTTTGATTTCAACATTGACGCGCTCCATGCCAAGCTCACGCCGCTTATTATCGGACAGCTCAATGGTCGCCTTATCGGTCAGTACAATCTCATTATTATCGTCAAGCTTAGCGGTACGCGTGGTAAACATGATATGGGCGTGGAAATTTCTAGGATCAGCCCCTCGCTTAATCTCTCTTTGTGTAGGCTTGTGAATGGCGCAATCAGCAATCGTACCGTAACGATCCGCAAGCGTTTGGGCGAACTGGTGCGCGATGGATTTTCGGTCTTGCTCGCTTAACTCATGCGGCAGATTAACCAGCCATTCGCGAGCCACACGCGCATCTTTACGCTTCTCGGCAGCCTCTGCCTTATTCCATAAATCGCTGCGTGAAATATCAGTATAAGCAGAAGCCAATACTGTCGGTAAAATGATATCGGCACTCATAACGCCTGATCGTTTAGAGTAATCATGCGTCTTACCGTATCGCTTATCGTCAAGCGCAACACCAGCGCGATAGCTCGCAGAAGCAACGGCACTTTGTCCATTACTGCGAGATATTGATTTGGTCGATGCGATAAAAATAGCCATTTCTATAAGCTCGGGGTTTTGGTTTTAATAAATATTATTATTTGTCTTTTACTCGATTTGCTAACTGCGCCATGTGTCTTTTTTGCTCTTCTTTAATTGCCTGAATATGACAACGACAGATTTGACAACGTACAGCCTTTGATTTTGTATTTTTACCTAGTTCTTCATACCAATATTTCTGTTCTTCCGCAGACCATATAACTTCCTTTCGGCAATCCAAACATGAATACACTACATCATAGTAATATTTAGGTGCTGCTCCATAAGTATTCTCACTAACGCCCCATCTTTCTGGATTTACAAGTAGTCGATTTTTATTCTTTGTGCGTGTGTATTCCAATCTTGATACTCCTTAATTAGTAAAAAGAGCTCTTTCTGTTTTTGGGGGTGTGGGGGCTTGCCCCTGCCGATGTTTTGATTTTATAAATGGTTGACCGATAGGGATAAACATTTGTAAAGTCGAAAACTCGCACTTAGTCAGTGGGACTTAAGCATCCGTCAAATAACTATATCATAAACTGTTGTTAGGTATTGGTGAAGTTGCTATAGTCGGTAAATAGTTAATTTGGTAATTTAAGGAGGAGTTATGAGCTTACTTGGTGGGAATGATCTAAAGGAACAGCAAAAGATTAATGAGCTTGAGCTTAAGATAAATAGAGAAAAACAGAAGTTAGATAAGAAGCTGACACGGCAAAAAATATTACTTGGTGCTTTTCTTGTAGATGCTTTAGAGAAGAATTCTGTGCAGGGTTTAAAGGAATATACGGCTGATAATTTATTGGTTTTTTTGACCAGACAGACGGATAAGGATTTAATGGCAGATTTAGTAAAGGGGCTTAATAGTGAGGTAAGTAAGATTAGTAGTTAAGAGTTAGCTTTGGTAATTATAAAAGTTGACTTCTATGATATTATCAAAGGCCGCGCTTGATCATCGACTAAGCTAACGTAAGTAGTAAATTTTAATAAAAAAGGAGAGAGATAATGTGGGTTATAAACACATATTGAGCTATAAAAAACTAAGGTGAAATTCGAGGTTGTAATAATAGAATTCTTGCAAAATTATCAGTTCATTGACTTCCACTGATGAAGTTACAAGAGCTAGCAATGACTTATGCAAGAGTTCTAATCAAAATACGTTAGCACAGAACTAAACAACGCAAAAGTAATATAATGAATTTGAATAAATGTTAATAGTATTTCTTTTTTCCACAGGTCTATTACAGAAATAAATTTAAGATAAGGACAACCGTGTATGTTGTTAAATGTTGTTTTGGGTTTAGGTACGGCAGGTTTATGGGCTTATAATTTTCGCAGCCGTAAAGAAATAAAGGCAAAAGAAGAAGAAAGAGAAGAAAGAAAAAGAGAAAGAGAAGAAGAAATAGCAGAAGAAAGAGAAGAAAGAAAAAGGGAAAAAAAACAAGAACGAGCTCTAAAATTACGTACTACTAGATGTGAAGAAGAAGTTCAAGAGTTTGAACAAGAATGGGAAGTAAGGTTTCGCTCTTTAATTGTTATAGATTCAAATATTTGGATGAAAGATGAGTTTTCTAAGCTTTTTGAAAACCTAGAGTGGGTAATGAAAAGGTTTTCAAGTTCAATTACAATGTCATCAATACAGTTTGATGAAATAATAAAACTAAAAGACTTACCTTACTCGAACCCTAAAAGTCATTTAGCTCGTTGTGCTCTTACAAGAATTGAGTATTTCCAAAAAAAGGGTATGATTAATATAAATCATATGCAGCTTGAAGCTAGAAAATACGCATATGCAGATCCTGATATCATTAAACTTCTATTAGGTTCAGTAGGTAAGTATCCAGTTACGACACTAATAAGTGATGATGTAGAATTAAGGATTCGTGCAAATCAAATTTTAGAGGATAAGAGCCAAACTGACTTTCTATCGATTGGAGGGCTGGACTTGGGTAGATTGATAAAACAATATAGAGAAAATATAAATTTTCTGTATAGCTAATGAATGGACTATATCTTATATAAACTATCACTAGCTTTTGTAAGGCGCTTACTAAACTGTGAAGCGCCTTTTTTAAACTATAAGACTAATGAGAGTATAGACGCACAGCAACCAGTCCCATAATTCAAAAGCCTGTTCTATTCGTTCTCTAAAAAACCTAAAAGTTAGTTAACCGACTCTTGGTATCGAGAATAAATAAATTCAAGAAAGCCGGTAAAAACTGGACATACAGCCTATAGTTCGATGCGCTTTACAGCGCACCGATCATGATTTAGTACTAATTTTACTCTTTTCGTCTTTTTTACTCTTTCCGCCTTCAAGTCGCTTAAACATCTCCTTTCCTACTGTTAATGCTAATGAACCTAATATCTTCACTAATGCTACGGCTGCTGCTGTTACTGCCGGATCAATCTCTTGAGTGCGTAATACTGGGTGATTATTACCTTTAAAGATTGGTGGGTGATTATTACCTTTTTTATGATAGTAAGCTCTATACTCAGCATCATTAGCTCTTTTTTCAGCTTGTTGAGCTCTATGCTCAGCAGCTCTAACCCTATTGTTTGCAGAAGTCATCTCACTATCGTAGTTTTTTGCTATAGAATCCAACCCTTTTAATACATCACCTACAGGCACTCTCTTTCTATTTGTAGACTCAAAAATATTCATTTTAATCAACCTCGAAAATATAAATATAAACTTACCCTAAATTGATACTATCACTGTTTTTGGTGCTTTAAGCATATTTATATTTACCCATATCAAAGCTGCAGCTAGTGGTGGTGGTCTATTTAGTGACCGATAGTCAAAGAACACAGCAACGGCAAGCATTACAGCCCACAGTTCGGATTCTATAAGAACCGCCAAACTCAAAACATCACCTGAAAACCTATCATTAGCCTATACCCCAAGGGAACCAGTTGTTTTACCCCCTAAACCTATTAACAGACTACCTAAAACAGACCGCTATAAGAGAACCGCTTATAAAAGACTGTTCTAGGTGGTCAGTTTTTCTCGCTATCTTGAGAAGTCATAGTCTGCTTCATTGCCATCTAAATATTCGCGTATAGGACGTTTCTTACCGAATTTGGAAGCGTCTTTTTTGATCTCACTAACTATAAAATCACTATACGCTGTCCAGTTCTTACCAGCGTCGCCTTTGGCGAGACCGCTATATGTACTTATAAACTCTTTATGCCGACTGATACGCCACAGCTGCTTATCAGTCAGTCCGTCAATCGTGAACATATCTGCTGTATGAGCGTCACGGCTTACGGTTTTTTCTTGTGGCTGCTTAGGTTTGCTCTTAGTAATTACTTTAAACTTAAAGCCTATGATCGTACTTTTGTTTTTTTCTTGCTCATAACTTATTTTCAAGTCTGTTTTGTCGTTGATCTCAGCAACAGCAGCATCTAATACGCGGCGCTTAAAATCGCTCATACGCTTGTAGTCATCGACCCCTAACCCTAATTGACCTCTAAACGTTTCCAAATCAAATAATGGGGTTTTCTTCGCTTCACGCCATTGGATTAAAAGCTCATAAAGTCGAACTGAATATACGCTATTGAGCATTGCTGTTTGTCCTAGCAGATATTTAGTAAAAAACGTTTGTAAACCATTAATACGTGTTATCTCTTTAACCACTGCTGGGGTGAGGATTATTTCAATTGATCCTTCACCTTTTATATATTCAACCTGACTCACCCAACGCGTTTTAACTTGATTATCCCGCTCATTTATAAATGAGAACCTACGTTCAAAAAGTGTTGCTTCTGCTGATAAAAGCACATCGTAAGCTGTATCGACATCTACATCAAAGCACTCTGCATAACGCTTAGCTGATATTCGCAAAGGGTCATTGGATGTCAACCCTGTCTGAGTTTCCCTGCTATCAATAACGGCTAGCTGTATTAATCTAATTTCCACTAATGACAGATTTTGTATAGCTGTATTCAATCGGTTGGATTTGACTACTAGATTATTCATACTGCTACCTTGACTGGATTCCATTCGTAAACCTCTCCTATAAAATTGACTAGATAACGACATCATACTTATATGTCGTTATCTAGTCAATTTTATAGATGTCGTCATCATACCCGATAGATGTCGTCATCATACCCGATAGATGTCGTCATCATACCCGATAGATGTCGTCATCATACCCGATAGATGTCGTCATCACTCTCTTAAACCTCTTGATACATATAGACTTCAAGGTTCTTAAAAGCATTTAAAAGCATTTAAAAGCATTAAAAGCTTTTTGGTTGTGGATAAGCTTAAAAAAACAAAGGGCTATTTTTAATGGTTAATTTAGGAAGTAAGTTACTTAAATTTGCATAGCTTTGATTGGCTATAGAACGAACTCTTCTCATCTTCAAAACAGTCTTTGGGATCAATCCTCGCATAGTGACCATCTTGTCCACTTATTTTGACAATGTTATGAGCCACACCAGCCTTTTCCAGATATTGATAATCATCTTGACGTTTTGCTATCTCGCTTTTGCTAGGAATAAACAGCCAAGCTGCTCCAGAGGCTAATGCTAATACCACAACAACCATAACGACCAAAGTTAGTATTAATTGACGGCCAAACTCTCGCTTAACGTTATCCAGCATCTGCTTGGAGGCATCTACATTTAGCTCAGCTATCTTGTCTTTAGTATCGTCAAGGTTACTAGCAACACTGGTAACAGAGGTCTGTATTTTCCCTAAATCTCTATTAAGCAGCTTTGTTGTTTTTAAGAACGTATCACTCGCATCAGTGATGTGCTTAGTGAAGCCTTCATCAATACGCTTGTGATAGTTGTCTTCATTGTTTTTAAAGACGGTTGCAATCTCTTTGTTAATGGCTTCAACAAATTCAGTTTGCAGTAAGGTTTCTTTGTTTTGATAGGTTTTTAACAGTGAGGTCAGTTCCTTTGCCCAATTAGCAATATCTTGCGCTTGTTTAAAATGCGCGTGGTTTAAGTTTGAGCTGTCAATCAGCTGCTTATCTATTTTTTTGGTATACGTTTGAAGCGTAATTAGTAGGTCTTCTAATGAAATAGAGAGGTCTTTTTCTTGGATAGAGAGGTCTTTTTCTGGCATGGATCGTTCCTAGTCGCTAATTGTGATGCTATTTGGCCTCTAAATGGCGCTGTAGGCGTTTTTAGGGTGGTTTATATGCTTATGGGTACCCTAGCATCAAAATGGCGCTGTGGGATGCCTGAGAAGCCTCTGAGG